>Ga0209756_1000142_pt1 | contig 66039 bp, 104 predicted proteins | sample ETNvirenome_6_85_FD_184071 | JGI IMG/M metagenome (GOLD analysis project Ga0209756, IMG submission 184071) | Marine viral communities from the Pacific Ocean - ETNP_6_85 (SPAdes) (version 3) | ecosystem: Environmental > Aquatic > Marine > Oceanic | place: Pacific Ocean | collected 2013-06-19 | reverse complement strand
ACGTCGATGACCGCGCCGGCCGCGGCCAGCTCCGCCGCGAACTCGGTCCGCGACGCCCGCGCGCCGACGTACAGGACGGAGCGCTCGCCGGCCGTGAGCAGCTCGGGGACGCAGCGTCGTAGAGACACAGCGCGCCCGACCTTTTCGGCGTAGCGGATCATGCGAACACCTGCGTGCTACAGTCGGCCGCGTGTCCACCGAACAGTACCCCTGGCGCCCGAAGACCAGCCTGGTCGATGTCTGTTCCATCTGCCCGCATCGCTGTGTGTATTGCCACCACCAGCGTTGGCAAACCGGAACCAACGCCGTCATGCCCACGCCGATGTTCAAGCAGATCATCGACATCATGCAGGCTGAAGGTTTCGGTCGCGCCATCGTCTACCAGGCCGGCGAGTCCTTCGCGCACCCCGACATCTACGAGTTGCTGGAGCACGTCGCCAGTCGCGGCATGACGGCGGAGATCGCAAGCAAACTTGCCGTGTCCGTCGACTGGGAGCGGATCGAGGCACTGGCCGACATGTTCAAGTCGCACGGCCACCAGCTCCGCATCGTGTACGAGGTCGACTCGCTGGAGAAGGAATCGGCGCTCAAGATCGCAGGCCGGATCAACCTCAGCCAGCAGAAGCAAAACCTGCAGGCGCTCGGCGCGATCGTCACACGGCGCGACGAGCAGCTGGGCGGACGCAACAGCACACCAGGGCTGTTCACCACGGGAGCGTCGATCGTCACCGCGTGGAACGAGCACGAGCTCGATGCACTGGGCAAGCAGCTCGCAGCCTACGGCTTGCCGCAGTGGCGCCCGAAGCAGCTGGGCCTCTACAAGATCGGCGCGATGACCGAGGAGCAGCATGAGGAGGCGCTGACCGCGCTGCCGACGAACCGCATCTGGCGCGCGCGCGTGACCGCCAAGAACGTCAACGGCAAGCAGCGACTGGTCAGCAATCGCGGCGGCTGCCGACATGCCAGACGCCCGTCGATCAGCCCACACGGCAACGTCACCATCTGCTGCCACGACATGAACTACGAGTTGGAGCTCGGCAACGTCGTGGAGGTCGGCAGTCTGCTGAAGATCGTCAACAGCGAGCTGTACCAGACGACGCGCGCGCAGGGCGGCCGGCGCAAGCTGTCCATCTGTGACGGGTGCAACTAGCAAGCGGTCTACTCCGCGCTGAGGTACAGCGCGTACTGGTCGCGAAACGGCGCGTGCGCTACGAGCCGATCGCCCATGTGCTTGACGAGCGCCTGCGGCGTCACGCCCTCCCACTCAACACCGTTGGTCACGCGGATGTCCTGCCGGTCACGGCCGAACGTGTGGATGTCATCGACGAGCACGAGGTCCGCGTGCTTACGCGCTTTGAACACGTCCAGCTCGGCCCACAACGGGAAGGTCTTCTTCGCGGCCTTCCCTCCGAAACCCAGGCAGTAGTGCGCGTCGAGGAGCACCACTACAGGTCGGTCGATCCCCGCTAGCACTCGTGGCAAGACCTCAGCGCTGTCGCCGAAGTGGAAGGTCAAACCGGCACGGTCGCCGTGCTGCTCCACCGCGCGCTTGTGCAACTCGGGCGACAAATCGATGGAGTGCACCTCGGTGAAGATCTCCAACGCAGCTACCGTGGTTGTGGCGAACGCCGTCCCCGTCTCGACAAACGTGTTGATGTCTGCGTAGCCCGAAACATGAGCCATTGCTGCTTTGGTGGCCTGGATCTTCTTGTTCATCGGCGTTGTCATCTTGCACCCTCCGGCCGCACCCAAAATTCAGTCACCGGCGCGCGGCCAAAGCTCGCGGTGAACTGCGCCATCCGTTGCCAGCCTGCACTTGCTAGGAACGAGATCGCAGGCGCGTAGCGCCGTCGATCCGCGTTGTCGAGGAGCAGCGTCCCGCCAGGTCGAACTAGCGCAGCGCAATCACGGACGCAGGCAACCCGCGCGCGCCCGTCCACGAGGAGCAGGTCGACCCGTCCATCAAGTTGCGCGTCGACGGCCTGCCGACCTGCCGTTACATAGGCACGGTACGAGTGGTCACGTACGCCGCGGTAGGCCGGGTCGAAGTCTGCGGGGTCGTCTGCTTCGACTAACAGCACGGTGGCATGGTCGGCCCCGAGCAGCTTGAGGCCGTCGCGTACGCTGTCCGCCCACGCGGCTGAGCTCTCGATGGAGATGAGACGTGCGCAGCGTGATGCGAGCCAAACGCTGGAACCGCCAGCGCCGAACTCGAGTACGCGCGGCGCGGGCTCGTGCGCAGAGAGGATCGCATCGAGATACTCCACGGCACCTTGCGCGAACCACGGCACGGCGTCGATAGGCGGCGTCATTTCGCCCCCGGCGGGACGGTCAGCCAGCGGTCTGCGGGCTGGCTGCTTCGGCCCCACGGCCCTAGAAGGTCTCGGAGCCCGAGCCGGGATCGAGCCTCTTCAATCTGCAGGCGCAGACGTGAGCGGTCGAGCCGTAGCGGCGAGCTGGTACTAATCCACAGCCGCGCGTTCCGCACAGGCCACTCAGCGACGGGCTTGCCAGAATCCACGCCAGCACGCACGGCTTTTTGGACAGCGGGGTTGGCCCGGTCGCGATACGTGGTCGGCCAGTCCTCGCGCCGCGGAGGCTCCACCGCCTCGCTCGTGAAGAAGTGCACGCCTGCGAGCACGGCCGCATTTCGGTAGATCGCCGATCGCCCTTCCCAAGTCGTCAGCTCGATGGCGACCGCGCCGGCGTTCTGCCACATGAGGTTGGCTGTCCCAGCGCCGTGCACACTGATAAATAGCGCCGCGCGAGCAAAGGTCGCTATCCGTAAAGCAAACTCCACAGCCAGTGGCTCGATGTGCTCAACGTCGAACCCCGCGCCTGCAAGCGTCGCGTCGAGCCACGCCGCATCTTCCGGCACGGGACAGCGTCGATCAGCCCGGTCGAGCACGACGGCAACCGGGCGGACGTCCCGCGACCACGCAGGACCCTGTGGTAGTCCGAGATGCGCGCGCGTGCGCTTGCGCAGCTCCATTAAAGGTGCGGCCGCCTCGAGCGCGCAGGGACCCAGGAGTGCACGAGACTCCATCTCCGCCGTGGGTGCTGCAGCTACGGCAAAGCGCCCGAACGTCGTGCCGGCCGGCAGGTCATCCAAGAACAACGGCGCGTGCCCCGTCAGTGCCTCAACATGCTGCAGCATCGGCAACTCAGGCCCACGCGGCGTGGGCATCACGGGAATCGTTGAACGCGCGTAGCCGGGAATGAGCACACGGAAGGTACGCTGGCGCACACGCAACTCTGCAGCGATACGCAGCAGTTGGTTCCTGATCATGCCGTGATAATGCGTCACGCGTTCGTACAGCGGCAGGAGCACGACAGGCGGACCGTCGTCTGTCGTGCTGCGGACCTTCGCGGGCACGACCTGGATAGTCCTGTTACCTTCCCGCGTGCGCAGCGCGGGGACCGACACGCTGGTCGGCGCGCTCCAGTGAATCGTGTTCCTGTCTACGATCTCTGCACGACGCCAATTCATCGTGACACCCCCTGCAGTGCCCGCAGCACATGCAAGCTGCGAGCGATGCTGCAGAACGGCTGCGTCTTGCGCCGGACACGCTTCGCCATCAGCGCGCAGCGCTCCGGGTCGTGGTGCAGCTCGGCGAGCACCGACCGCAGCTCGTCCTCCGTCTTGAAGTAGACGAAGTCCTCGCCCTCGACCAGCGACTCACCGCGAGCCTCGCTGAAGTGCTCCCACTCCTGCGTGTCCTCTTCCGTCAACGGATGCGTACTCGCGTGCTGCGCGACGATGGCGCAGCCGAGCGCGGCGTACTCCCAGAACTGGTGACCGAGCGCCGTACCGCCCATGAGGTACAGGCCGATACGCGCACGCGACGCCTGCTCCAAGTAGTCGCTGCTGTGACGCGTGCCGTAGACCCGCTGCAACAGAGGTTGCTGCTCGAGCAACGGCCGCGTCGCGACCGAGCCGAGCACGCCGCCCTGCAACGTCTCAGCGGCAGCCTTCAACCACGGGAGCCGGTGCTTCTGCGCCGCCTTGAATGTGTGATAGACGCCGACGACCGGCAGGTCCTTCCACTGTAACCAGGGCAACGGCGGCGCGTACCGCAACGTGCGCTGCTGAATGCCGGTGCGCGGGAGCCACTCGGCGTGGTCCCAGTCCTTGCAGCAGCGCAGGTACTTGAAGCGCTTGCCGACGAGGAGGCGCCCGCAACGCTCGGCGAGCTTCGGGTACTTGAGCTTGGTGTTGTGGACGTAGTCCGAGTGCACCACGTGCTTCCACAGGTCGTGCTTGGCGATGGTGTCGAAGGCGCGCGGCGCGTGCGTGGACTTCGCGCTGGTCACGCAGAACAGGATCGCGTCGGTGCGGGGGAGCGTCTCCCAGAAGTCGGGCGACGCTGGACCAAGCAGCGTGCGGTCGCTGCTCACGCGGACCTCGTGGTCAGCGCACGCGCCGCTGTTGAGCCAGCCCTCGAGCACGCCCCACAGGAACCCGTCCATGTCTTCGTGCGTGACGACGTGAATCCTCATCCGACGATCGCCTCCCGCAGCGCGTCCCACGCAGGCCGCCCGTGATGCGCCACGACGTAGGCGCGGCCGCGCATCGACAGCTCGGCGACGACCTCGGGGTGCGCCTGCAGCTCGGACATGGCCTGCGCCACGGTCGCCGGCTCCACGAGATGCGACGGCCACGGCGCCCACATGGGCACGAGCTCGGTGCGCTCGATCTCGAGCAGCGCATAATGCGCGAGATTCTTGTAGGCCGCATGCACGTACTCGTTCATCGGCGCGGCGTCAGTGGTGAGCACGGGCAGGCCGCAGGCCATCGCCTCCAGCACGGCGAGCCCAACGCCCTCGAACCGGGACGGCTGAATCGCGACGTCCGCCGAGACCTCACCGTTCGGGTCATACAGGTCCGCCGGCGTCGCCACCGCGGGATGAATCGGCACTGGCGAGTCGGGCAGCTCCCGTTGCGACCTCACGGCGATCGGCGCGGTCGGCACGGCCCGCAGCAGCGCACGGATCGTGGGCCAGCCCTTGCGATCGTGCACGCCGCCCCACCCATGCGAGTACAGACCCCAATCTGCTCGGAGCGTGTGCGTGAAGGGCAGCTGCTCGATGTCGAGCGGGCAGGGGATGAGCTGGACGTCGCGGCGGCCGGTCACCTGCTGCACGACGCGATGGCAGACCGACGTGCGCGCGATGACGACGTCCGCCTCGGACCACGACTCACCGAGTCGCCACTCCGGGTTGACGAGTAGAACAGTGCGGACGCCGCGGGCACGCGCCCGCGCGAACAGGTCATCCGGGAACGGCCGCTCGGCGCAGACGACCACGTCGACGCTGTCGAGGAACGCGTCGACAGCGAGCAGCCGCGCGTTCGAGCTCTCGGCGTACACGACGTCGTAATTGAGCATGCCGTTGTCAGCCGCGAAGGACTGCTCCAGCGCGGCCTGGTCCTCGACGCCGAGCAGGTCGTGCGGCCAGATGAGCCAGTGCACGTCGGGTAGGCCGGCCCACATGCGGCGGTTCTCGTAGCCGAGCCCTGTGGCGCAGCAGTAGCCGACGAGCCCGATGCGCGTGTAGCTCGTCATCGCAGCACCTCGGGCAGCGCGGCCTCGAACGCGGCGACCTTGGCGCCGTTCGGCAGTTGCGTGTCGGGCAGCCACGTCGCCCAGGCGTCGCGACAGTCGACGTAGTGCTGCCGGTTGAAGCCCCGCTCGCGCCCCTCACCGCGCGCGACGTAGTAGGCGTTCGTGCGCAGCCGATGACGGGGGTCGCGGGCGAAGCCGAGGTGGAGACATTCGGGGTCGCCGGGCTGCGGTCGATACAAGCGCTTCGGGTTGTAGCACTGGCCAGGCAGGGCGAGGTGATTGTGGTTCTGGTACCGGGCGCCCCGCTCGTACCACCACACGCGCACGTGCGGCACGGCCCAGTAGCCGCCGGTGACTTCCAGCGTCGAGTCGGCCCCGAGCATCGACGGCGGCCGCCACAGGTGTCGCTGGCGGAAGAGGAACGCGTCGTAGTCGGTGCCACGCGTCGCCATGATGTCCAAGATCCGCTCCTGGTCATCCTTCGAGTAGAACTCGTCCGCGTCGATGACGATCAGGACGTCAGCGTCGAGCTCGTCAGCGACCTTGCAGTACGCATTGCGGAGCTGGATCTTCTGGCCGCCCATGCCCCGCTCGTTCCCGCGCGCCCAGCCGTGCGCCACGTAGCGGATGCAGGGGTCGCGCTGTGCTGCCTCAGCCAGCAGCCGGGACGTCGCGTCGACCGAGCGGCCATCGTCGGTCACGGCCTTTGGGTGCTGCCGGCCGTAGTGCTCCGCGGCGCCCTCGACCCAGACCCACCCGACCAGCCCAGGCCAGTTCCGGTGCTGCTCCAGCTGGCGACCGATGAACTCGGCCTCGTTCAGCGCGATGGTGGCGAGTACGACGCGCACTAGAGGTGCTCCGCGGCGATCGCGCGCAGCCGGTAGATCATGCGCTGCGCGACAGCGCGCATACCGAACCGCTCCTGAACATGGCGCTTGGCCTGCCAGCCAACCTTCTGCCAAGCATCACGACTCTCTGCGACCTCGCGCATGCGGGCGCGGAGCGCGGTCAGGTCGGGCTCGGCCCAGCTGTGGCGGACGTCGTACCACGGCATCGGCTGCATCCCGCGGACAGGCGTCGGCTGGTACGGCAGCAGGTGCGCGGTCTCCTCGGTGCAGAACTCGAGCACGCCGCCCCAGCCGGTCACGATTGACGACGTGCCGCAGGCCATCATCTCACTGATCGGCAGTCCCCAGCCCTCGCCGTGCGTCGGGAACACGCCGCACTGCGCCCGGCGGTACAGGCCGATCATCTCGGCGGTCGGTAGGTGCTGCTGCAGGATCGTGATCGGAGGCAGCCGGCGATCGGCGCCGAGGCTGATCAGGATCTCCGCGACTTCGGCCTCGACCGCCGCGCGGCCGGCCGCATCGACACGACCGCTGTTGATCTTGAGGACCAGGTGCACCGGCTCGTCCGGTCCGAACTCCGCGCAGTAGGCCGCGAGCAGTCCCTCGAAGTTCTTCCGCTTGATCCAGGTGCCGACGGACAGGAACACGAAGACGTCGTCGGCGATGCCCTGCTCACGCAGGTCCAACCCCTCGCCGTGCTGATCCATGAAGTCGAGGTCGTGCGCCATGGGGACGACGAAGCTCGGGAGCGACAGGCCGTCCGACAGCACGCTCGTGTTGAACGAGCTGGGCGCCCAGACCTCGTCGATGCACGTGCGCTCGGCGAGTCGCGTCCAGTCCGCCGGCGTCGTGTCGGTCTCCCAGGCCAGCCGGGCGATCGCATACGCGCTCTTCTTCCGGTACGTCGGCCAGAAATTGGGCACGGTGTCCATGATCTGGATCGGTGTGTCCAGCTCGCGCCCGAAGTGCGGACGGAGTACCTCGGCGACCGGTCCGTAGTCGGCAGAGCCTCGGTCCATCGGGATGGCATCGAGCGTCACGTCCACGCCGGCCTGGATGAGCGCGTAGGCCAGCATCCGCGCGTCGTTCGCGTAGCCCGTGGGCGAGGCGAAGTCGGCGGAGAAGCGCACGGGCGGGACGCCCGAGACGTCGAGTGCCGGGACGTCGTAGGTCACTGCAGTGCTCCCTCGACCGCGGGCACCTGGCCGGCCGCGACGTCGTACAGCAGCTTGCGCCAGCGCGGCGCGAGCACCGTCGGCGCGAAGTGGCCCACGTACGCGCGGGCACGATCGAGGAGCTGCTGGTGCGCGGGGGTGCCGCGCCACTCCAGCACAAGCTCGAGCTGATCGGCGACGGCCTCTGGGTCGGACAACCAGCACGGACCCCTGTGCTCCTTGTCCGTCCAGATCAGGCCGGCCGGCTCGTGCAGGAAGCCGCGGTCGTCGCCCAGCAACTCCTCGAATGGGCCGTAGCGCGGCGCGACGACAGCCGTCCCGGCCGCCATCGCCTCCGTCATAGGCAAGCCCCAGCCCTCACGCCGCGACGTGAACAGCACGGCGTCGGACGCGTTGTAGAGCTCGTTGATGATCTCGCGCGGTGCGCCCAGCAGAGACGGGTCTGCGATCTGGTAGTCGAGACCCTGCACCAGCCCGAGCGACGACGCCATCAGCTGCAGGTTCATGCCCTGGTGCACACCGGACGTGTGGAAGTGCACCTTGACGACCGGACCGCGCCGAGCCTTCAGCGCTGCGATGCCCTGCAGCGCTTGGAACAGATCCTTGCGGATGGTGTTCACCGCGACGGACAGCACGGTGAGTACGTCCGGACGCACGTTGAACACGCTACGGCGGAGACGGGCCCGTTCTGCGTCGCCCAGCGGCCGGAACGCATCGACGTCCACGTCGTGCGGGACGACCTGGACCCGCGCGGTGGAGACGTCGCCGACGATCTGCCGGCCCCAGCGCGTGCAGGTCACGGCGCAATCGGCGAGGTCTACCAGCTCGGTAAAGCCGAGCATGGGTCCGTCGACCGGGAACAGGAACACGATCGGGGTCTTCTTCAACCGCTGGCGAGCACGCTGCACGCGGGCGCTGCGGAGCCCGCGGGCCCACTGCGCGCCGACGTGGAGGTCCTGCACGATGAGCATGAGGTCGTAGTCGCGCTGCAGGTACAGGTTGCACGCGAGCTGGCCACCGTGGTCCTTCTGGCCGCGCGTCGAGTAAATGCGCGCGTGGTCGTGGTCGACGAGCGCGTCTGGGTGATTGATGCCGACCTGGTCGATCTCCCAATCGCGAAGCTCCGAGACGATCGTGCGCACGACGCCCGCGAACCCCGTGTCGGCGCACAGCGAATCGGAGTGCAGCAGCAGTCGCCGAGTCACGGCCGGAGCCCCAGCTTCCTGCGCATCCAAGACGCCATGGAGGCGAATCGGTAGCGCGGCGAGCGCGCGGCATTCTCTTCCTCGAAGCGCTCGGTCAGCTCGCGCTTGTCGCCCGCGCGCACGCGAACTTCGACACGGTCAGGGAACTCGCCAGAGCCCGCAGGGCGGCCGACCGGCTTGGATTTTCGTCCGGACACGCCGGAGGGACGCTGTCACATTTCTGTCCGGACGGCAAGAAGAGCTCGAGGCTACAGCTGCTGCGCGGTCTTGCTGGTGACCCAGCACCGCACCGTCGCGGCCGAGCCGCTCGCGTAGTCGCGGACGTCGACAGTCGCGAAGCGGAGATCGTCCAGCTCCAGCGTCTCGCCGGCGAGGACCTGCCCATGCACGGTCGTGCCGCCGTCGAGCGAGAACTCGGCGTGGTTCGTGCTGTCGTCGTTCGAGACGATGACGTGCGTCCCGACGAACGGCACAGACGACTGTGTGTACGTCGGCTTCGTCGCGAGCGAGAAGAAGTGGATGAACGGATGCGGCACGACTAGTCCCAGGATGCCATGAGCCGCTCGAGCGCGTCCACGCAGGCATCTCGGCGGTCAGGCGACACGTCGAACGCGACCAAGACTTCACGGATGCGGGCGCGGCGTTCTCGACGGAGTCGCTCCTCCTGCCCAACCGTGCCGTGATGAACAAGCCACCACCCGATCGCGGCACCGGCGCTGAGCAGGATCGCTACGGCGGCGACGAGCAGAGGCCACACCGACTGTAGGGCGTTGATGGCGGCTTCCGGCATTACCCGAAGTTCACCCCGGTACAGATCGCCGTGCCGCTCGCATTGTCGGAGTACAAGTACAGCTCGTACCAAGCCTCGCTCGGGACGTTGACCCCAGCGGCCGTGACCTCGGCCGGCGTTGCAGTGGACGCCGCCAGCGTCGCAAGGACCGTCGCGTCGCTCGCCTTCCGAATCCGTAAGCTCGCATCGTACGTGCCGGTCTCTTCGCCAAGCCAGGCCGCGATCGAGGTGTTCGCGTTGGCTGGGAGCTTCACGGCGCCAACCAAGGTCTCCGTCGTCCCCGTGACGGCGGTGATGGCCAGGACCGCATGAATGGCCCCGGCGACAACCACGCCGTCCACGTAGGTCTTCGTCGCCAAGTCGGCGCCCGCGACTGGCGCGATCCCGCCGACCGGCGCCGTGAACGCGCGTGACCCGTCGGCGAGTGCGTACTGAGTATGGTCGTCGTCGGCGAGCCCGGTCAGGGCGCCGTGATCGGTCACGCCGCCTCCGCCGCCCGCTTCAGGCTTCGCGAGCCCACCAGAACCCGCGTTCGGTTTGGTGAGCCCCACGGACTAGGGCTCCTCGTCCCCGATCGCAGCCATCGATGCCCACGTCCCCGGCGTTCCGGAGACCGTGCAGATCCAGCCGAGCGTAGCGCCGGCAGCAGGCTCGGAGTTCCACACCTTGTCGCCCTGCGCCCAGTCGCCAGCGTGCGGAGGCGCAGTGGCGTGCCCTTCAGCTCGCGCTGCGCCGCCCAGTTCGGTGACGACGACCTCAATGCCGCCGCGCAGCTCCGTGGTCTGCTTGCCTCGCGGGCTATTGATGCCTCCGAAGTAGAGCCCGTTCGGGAACCAGATCTGACCGCGGCCCTCTTCGGCGAATTTGGTTGAGATCGCGAAGGCGATCAACGTGGCTGCATTGCTGTCGATGAACTCCCACCAACCGGGGTTCTTTCTCGCGTAGTGGATGCGCTGCGTCGCCGATTGATCGACGAGCAGCTCCAGAGCGACGTTGCCGATCTTTGCGCTGCCGAGACGCGTCTCGATGACGTTGTCGCCGGCGCTGTTCATGCACGTCACGCCGGGCTCCACACGCACGAGCCCGTTCAGGTCCGCGTCGATGTGCGCAGTGGCCCCCTCTTCGGGGCCACAGAAGCCGCCGACGGACATCGAAGGGGGCACCATGTGCAGGCCTTTGACGCCCTCGACGTAGCAGCCCAACAACAAGCAGCGAGCGTTCGCGTTGTCCGTGACGACTGCGCGTCCGCCGTACTGATTTCCGCCAATGTGGAAGCCAATGTAGACGTTTCCGAGGAAGCTGGAGTCGTAGATCTGGATGGCCTCGAGCAACGCCTGCCCGTTCGCGTTGACGTCGAGCCCGATGAACACACCGCCGTTTGAGTCCGCTCCGTTCAGGTACAGACCGTGGCCACCATTCAAGTACAACCTGACGTTGTTGAGCTTCATCAGGTTGCAGTTGCCTGGGTTCTCGTCGCCTCCAGGCAAAACGGGGCTCGTGCAGTACGCATGGATGCCATCGCCGCCAAACTGGCGGACGGTGATGCCGTCGAGCACGGGCCGGTTTCGGACGCGGATGCCGTGGTTCTCCAACCCGGACAGGTGCCCTGAGCCGTGGAGCACCAGGTTGCGCATCGTGACGGTGCCGCGGCTTTCCGGTTCCGGTGCGTACGTGCCGGGGAAGTGGATCTCGAAGCCGATGGTGCTGTTGTCGAAGTGCAGCGTCGGGACAGCCTCGTTGCCGCCCTGCGGCGTCGCGTCGCCCTTGATGCCGACGACCGACTCCAGTCCTATGAGGCTGACGCCGCGGTAGAGATCGACCTTCTTGCTGAAGCGGTAGAGCTTCGGCCCGAAGACCAGCTCGATGTGCCCGTCCGGTGGGATCCACTGCTGCGCCCGCTCCATCGCCGGCGCATAGTCGTCCGCATCCGGAACCTGCCAGAAGTGCTCGATGTCGTAGCGCAAGGGGGACTCCTACGTCGTGTAACTGATGTGGTGGCCCGAGAGGGTCCCGGTGTAGTTCGGCGTCGTGTCTCCGGACGCTGGCGAGAGATCGGGCGTGTCCGCGCTCGTCCACGTCACGTACTGCACGAGTCCACTGTCCCACGCGCGCAGGTGGTACGTCGTCGTCGCTCCACCACCGCCTGACGGATCTGTGTTGAACATGCGAACGCTCGGCGACGACTGCCGCATGTTAAGCGGCGCGTTCGCGAACAGTTGGTTGTCGTACATGTCCATTAGTGCGTCGGCTCCGTATCGCTCGGGATGCCCACCCATCCGGTCACGATGTGAGTGAACGGACCGCCCGTCGGGGCACCGCCGAGCTGACTTTGTAAGCTCGTCTGCCAGACATCGGCCCATCGGCCACGCAAGCTGTATTGCCCAGCGTCGCCATTGAAGACGTGGACCGGGAGTGTCGGCCACGAGCCGTCAACTGCGTCCCCACCGATCGGGAACTGCGCGCACGCAGACTGGTTGGTCGTGATGTGGGTATGTGCCGTGTAGCCAGGACACGACTCGAAGCCATCCGCGTCGGTCGCACCCGTCTCGTCGAACATCCCGAAGTTCGTGTCGTCGGCCATTCCGTTGCTGGAGTCGTTCAGCTCCCACGGACCGTACGTGTCGGCCTCGTTGTACTTCAAGCCGAACCAGACGGCGTAGGGGTCGGCCAGGTTCGTACGCGTCGTCTCCAACGTCGCGAAGACCATGTTGAGCGGGAGCTTGTCGAGTCCAGTACGGCCCGACGAGACGAGGAAGCCGCCGTCCTCGTTTCGAGAGCCGTGGAAGTACATCGTCTGCCCGCCGACGTGGCTGATGCACTGGTCGGTGTACGTGTACGCCGACGCGCCCGCGGTAGTCGGACGGTTCGTGGTCGTTCCGCCAGTGGACGGAGCCGTGTGGCTGTACACCACGGTCAACGTCTCGCCGTCGGTGTTGGCGCAGTCGATGATGAGGTACCAGGTCGTGCCGCGGTACGTCTTCGACAGCTCGATCCACGAGTGCGGCTGGCCGGCCGAATCCCAGACGACCTTTGACGTGTCGCTGCCCCAGCGATCGGTAGCATCCACAGCAGACCCGTCGGAGCAGCCTTCGATCGTCCACTCGCCGCCATCGGCTTCGGCGGTATCGAGCAGCAGGTCTTTGAGCGCGATGGCCCAGCCTGCGCCGGTGAGCACAGCCGATGCGCCGGTGACGTCGACGTCCCAAGAAAGGGTCCAACTCTTTTCGTAATCAGGCATCGATCTCTCCTACTCGAAGCGCACGCCCGTGCAGATGCAGACGCCAGCCGCGTCATCGGTGAGCAGATACAGGTGGTACCAGTCGGCGTTGGCGACGGTGACGTCGACAACCTGCACGTTGGCCGGGAGGGCGCCAGAGGTCAGCGTCGTCAATTCAGCCCCACCTGTGTCACGACGGAGCCGCAGCGAGGCGTCGTGTGCCGCGGTCTCCTCACCCAAGTACGCGCGGATGATCGGGATCTTGCGCACGGGGAGGTAGACCGAGCCAACGAGACGCTCGGCGACGCCGGTCCACGCCGTCAGCGACGGGATGACCACCTGGTGCGGCGCCGGTACGAGGTAGCTCATCCGAGCGCCTCGGCTGCGGCCTTCGCGACGCGCCGGACTTCGCGGCGGAGCTGGCCGACCGGCACGCCGGGCGTGAACGCGCTGCCTTCGTAAACCGTCTCGTCACCCTCCAAGGTGAAGAAGACCGCGAGGCTCGTCAGGTTCATGTCGCCGTCGAACTGCGCGGTGACATTGACGACGTCGATCGTGTTCGCGACGGGCCTACGAACCGCGCGGCCGATGTTGACTCTGTCTCGTGCCATCGTTGCCTCTCCTACCTGATGAAGTATTCGGACCCGTTGCTGTAGACGTTGAGCGTCCCGTAGTCCTCGGTGATGTCCACCGACGCCTGGCCGGAGATGTTCGCGCCGCCCGAGACGTCGACCGTGATGTGGTCGGTGCCGGCGCCGCCGGACTCGTCAGTGATCGAGCAGATCCAACCCGCGCCGGCTGTCGCTGGAGCTGGTAGCGTCATTGTATCGCCGCCGCCGGTGATACCGGTCTTACCGACAATGCTCTGCGTCACCGCGAGCGTGTCGTTGCCGGCCCCGTACGCGACGTACTCGTGACGGACACCGACGTTCGTCAGCTCCATCACGCTGGCGTTGATCTGGAACTTCTTCGCGTTGCTGACCATCAGCCGGACGCTGTGCGCGCTGACCGCGCCGATCTCGATCGCGTTGACGAGCGCGCGGAAGATGCCGCTGCAGGCTGCGTTGGCAAGCGCGAAGCTCTCGGCGTTCGTATGAGCCGCGCCGCCGAAGTCCATTGGCCCGGTCAAGGCACGAGTACCGTCGGCCAACAGATACTGAGTATGGTCGTCGTCACCCAGACCGACGAGGACGCCGTGGTCTCCGCCAGCAACGCCTGGGATGTCAATGTTGACCTGATTCGGGTCGCCGCCGTCTTGCGTCGCAGTAACGCCTGCGCCCGTGAAGTTCAGCGTCGAGTCGTTGCCGGCTACGGCGATGGCTTCGTCGAGGACTTCTGCTGCTGTGCCGCCACCGCCCTGCGATTGCGAGATGCCCATTGCTTAGCCTCTCCGCATGTAGAAGACGGCGACCGCGTCCGCAATCGCGCCGCCCACGGACCGCACCCAGAACTCCTTCACCTCAGCCGGACCTTCGTACTCAGAAGCCGGCTCGATCACGATGAAATTCGCGTTGGCTGTGAAGTCCGCCTCGAGGAAGTAGACGCGGAGCTGGTTCCCTCCAGCCGCCTCCTCGTTCCGGATCTGCAGCCAGCTCGTGGGCTGCGGCGCGTCCCGCCGCACGACGGCCGCAGCTGCGTCCGCAGGCGCTACGGCCCCCACAAACCGCCGCACGCGCGGTTGGTGGCCTCTGAGTCCAATGGCCGACATGCGTTACCTCGCTTACGGGTTCGGATGACCTTCGATCTGACCGACCACGACTACGTCGATGACGTCGTTGAGCGCGAACACGCCAGCTGGTGTGTCGAACCCGTCGACCGTCCGCGTGATGCCCGCGGCGATCGCGCCGTCGTCGGCCGTGCAAACGACGACGTAGTTGGTATCGGCCATGTCCTGCAGACCGAGGTCGTCGCCGAACGAGACCGTCTCGGCGCCCGCGCCGAGGGCCGTGTACTGCCCGACGGCCACCTGCATCCCCAGACCACGTTGGTGTGTGCCAACGAGGTTACGGATGCCGAGCTCGCGCATCGGGATGAAGTCGTGCAGGTGCTTGTCTTTCGCTGCGCCCATCGAGGTCTCCTTACTGAAACGCTGGGGGCTGGACCGGTCGTCCAGCCCCCAGCTCTACTGCTTGCTCGGCGTCCCCGAGGACTACGGCGTGCCGACGAAGTCGGCGGCGCGTCCGATATTCCGGAAGAGGACGTTGTGGTTCGGCGTGTACAGCTTCGGCGTTCCGTAGATGAGCTGCATCCAGCGAATCGCCGTGTCGACGATGGCCAGGGGCACCTTGATCATCGGCGCGAGCTGCGCGAACGACATGTTCGTGTTGTCCTGTTGGAACATGAACCCGGTCGTGGTCCGCGGGAGCCTCGCGTTGAGGTCCGTGATCAGCACCGCGCCGCCGCCGTTGGCCACCCGCAGGATGAGCCGCTGGGTCAGGTCCGCGCCCGCCCGCAAGGTCCGGTAGACCTTGAAGTACGACGCGGCCGGGCCACCACCATCGGTGGTGGTCATCGTGACCGACTGGCCCGCCGTGGGCGTGAACGTCGCCGCGCCCGCGGGGAACCGACGAGACGCGCTCTGGCCGAAGCGGTTCACCGCGACGATGCGCCAGATGTAGGCGCCCACGTCGTGGTCGCCCGTGCCCGCGAGCCACAAGGGCCCGGTCGCTGCGCCGCCCGCGGCCGGAGCCACGGTGAGCAGGGGCGTCGCCGGGATGTTGGCCGCGGGGCCAACGGCCGCGCCCGGAACCACGCCGCCGTCGTCGATGAAGACGTTCGGCTCGAAGCGCACGTCGCCGGCCGGCGAGGTGAACCCGTTGATGTTCAGGCCGACCATGCCGTCCTGCTTCTCCATCAGGTCGTAGCGCGCCTTCGGGAAGAAGCTCTTCACGAGATCGGCCTTGACCGCCGGGTTGATGTGGAGGTGCGTCGGGATGCCGTACGCGGGCGCGTTCTGGATGGTCAGCGCCGCGTCGATGAGGTTGTCCTCGGCGAGCGGGGCTCCGCGCAGGTCGATGATGTGCGTCGCCGGCGCGTTGTTCGCGATCAGCGCCTCGAAGCCATCGAACTGGTCGGTGTCCAGCGTGGAGTCCGCGTAGAACAGCGCGCGCTCGAGCTGACGGAGCAGGTACATGGTACCAGCGACGGTCTCTTGCGCGATGACGTTGCCGTGAGCCGGCTTCACCAGGCTCATGACGTGGGTGACGCGGCGAAGAGTACCGAGGTACTTCACCGTCGCGTAGACCCGCTCGTACGTCGCGTCGGTCTCGCCAGGAAGCTCACCCTCTCGGATGAATGCGCCCTGGTCGTGCGCGCCGTACTCGTTCACCCGGTTGTACTCCTCGACCGTGTTGTAGGCCGGGACCTTCGGGATGTTCTTCCACAGGCGGATGTGCTCCATCCGATACGTGGTGTTCTTGAGCGTACGCTCGAGGCTCTCGACGCGGAGCGGGAAGCCCTCTCCGGCAGCGGTCGCCGGCGCGTTGATCGAAGAGCCTGCGGACAGCGCCTTCTTGAGCTCGACGACGTCCTGAACAGTTGCCTGCCCGTGACCGTCGGCACCCTCGTAGTCGCGCCAGCTCACCATGTTGTGACCTTGCATCGTGTTTCCTTCCTTCTTCCGTTGGAACCGAGTGTTCGACGGTGCCTTAGTTCATCCGCTTGGAGCGGTACGCGGCCAGGTCGCGCATCATGGGAGCGCTGACGTCGCCGACGCTCTCCATCTTCGCGATGGCCTTGTTGAGATCCTCGCCGCACGGCGCCATCGGCGTACGACCCTCGTCGTACATGGCCTCCATGAGCCCGATGACGTCGCTCTTGGTGATCTGGTCCTCGCTCGGGGCCTGGCCGCCGTGCGACTTGTTGACCACGTCGGCCGGCGTGCTCGCCGAGCGACGCTGTCCGGCCGGCTGGCGGCCGTAGGACTCGATCTCGGTCTGCAGGCTCTTCACCAGATCGTTGGTCTGGACCGTGAGCTTGCAGCTGTCGAGCAGGCCCTTGGCCAGCACGAGGTTGACCTCGCCTTGGTGCGACGCGGACTTCTCGATCTGCTCGCCGACGGAGCCGAGCGCCTTCTCGAGGTTGCCGACCAGGTCGGCCAGCGCGCTGCTGACGTCGATCGACTTCTGCAGGTCGTCACCGTCGGTGAGCGACTTGGTCAGGTCGCCGGCGACGTCCGCGCCAGCAGGCTTCTCGCCCTTGAGCAGCGATGCCAGCTCGACCGACTCCTCGGCGGTGGCGCTGCCGTCCAGGCTCTTCTGCAGGAGGTCCTGCTTGCGCGCCTCCGGCGTCTCGGCCTTGGTCAGCTGCTCGATCTTGTCCATCGACTTCTTGAGCTCGTCCGTAGTCACGGTGTTCTCCTCACCCTTGCTCATGCAGCCCTTGCACTTGCCGTCGTTGAGCACGTTGTCCGGGTACTCCTTGTTGCACCCTTTGCAATTGGTCATCTTCATGGCGCTAGAAGCCCCTTCTGTTTCATCGTGTAAGTGAGGTCGAGCATGCGGCCGGCTTCGGCGGCGCTGAGCCTCGGGAACCGCGCAAAGATCAGGTCCATCGCCTGGCCGCGCGACAGCGACTTGTGTGTGGCGGACGAACGGCCCTCCGCGAGTGTGTTGACCAGGTCGCCCTCGAGCGACTGCGCCGTGAGGATGCGCCCGGCCGAAGACCCAGGTTGCTCGCCGAGGCCGGTCGCCGGGGCGCCGTCACCACCGGGCGCGCCCACGGCCAGCGCGGCGATCTTCTCGTCCTTCTGCGCTGGCTTCGGCGCCTTGGACTGGCCCTCGTCACCGTCTTGCTTCTCTTCGCCGTCGGCCTCTTCGGCTGCGACGAGCGCTTTGGCGAGGAAGTTGAGCGAGCTGCCCACGTTGACGGGGCAGTGTGTGATGGCCACGTTGCGCACGAGCGCGCGGGCGATCGTCTTGTTGTTCGGCCCTGACCGCCGAAGCACCTTGCCTTCAATGGACTGCCCAAGACTTCGGCGCCCACCGGACTTCTGCAGGGCCATGCCGGCCGACCAGATGGCGTCGGCGGGCGGGTGGCCGTTGAGCAAGTAGCCCTCGGTCCAGTGCAGGTTCGCCTTGGCCGTTTGACCGTCAGGCAGTCGCGCGCCCTTCTTGAAGAACTGGACGCTGGACGGGTACCCGACGATGCCGCCGGCGTTCTTGGCGTGGTTGTCGTTGAACCAGCCCTTCTTCATGAAGTAGCTGTCGAAGTCGAGGCCGCGTTGGAGGATGTTCTCCCCCTCCTGGTCCTTCTCGTCCGTCGTGGAGATGCCGCCGAAACGGCGTTCTTCGCCTTTGGGCGCGTTGGCCTTCTCGAAGAACGAGAGCGGCGCGAAGTAGCGGAACGTGTCGTCGCCCGACATGCCCTTCACCAGTTCGTCCCAGAGCTCATCCACAGCGTTCTCCACAGGCCGGGTCGGGGTTAAATAGAAAAGGGGCGCAGGTGGGGATCCGTGCCAGGTCCTCACATGCGCCCCTTCCCGGAATCTGCCGCGCGAACGACGTTTCCCGACCGAGCCTTGGTCTTTGGTCTTACGGTAGTAGTGGAGTCCGGTCAAGCTGGGCGCAATGCGCCCCAGGGGCGCTTTAGCGCCGCGCGGGCATGCGGAGCACGACGCGCGCCGGCGCAGCGTCTTCGCTCTTGGCGAGCGCTAGCGGCAACTCGATCGAGCGGTCGCAGTAGAAGCACTTCATGAAGCAGCGGTCGTCCTCGAAGCGGACCGGACCTTTGGGCCGGAGCGTCAGGGCACCGTCCGACGACTTCTGCAGCGCCTTGTTCCGGCACCCGGGACACCGAATCGCCCCGGGACTGTCGGCGTCGAGCACGAGCTTCGTCGGGACATGCACGGGCATCAGGCGGCCCTCTTGCGCTTGAGGCCCCAGAACTTCCATCCAGCTCCGCTGGGCACCTTGTTCACGCCGAGCGCGGCTTTGTAGGACGCGGCGTCTTCGTAGCCCTTGGTCCGCACCCACACGTGATCGCAGGCCGCGGACAAGGAAGCGAACTCCACCAGGTCGAAGCCGTCCATGGCGACAGTGTATCCCACCTCGGTCCGACCGAGTGTAACTTCGCCTATGCCGCGCTTCTTCACCGTGTGCGTGCCGCCGACACCGAGCGGTCCGCTCAACGAGACGCTCCGCGGCTTCGGGGCCGCAGCGCTCATGCCGAGTGTCGGCGCCGCAGACGGCGTCGCGTCGGCGGGCAGCTCGCACTTCGTGTAGCTCGCCGGCAGCATCAGCGCCGGACCGACTGGCTTCTGGCCCATGTGGTTCGGCGCCGACTCGGCAGAGCCCGCGCGTAGCCGGTCCGCGTTGTCCTCGAGCCGGAGCTTTTGCGCCGGCGCCTCGTCGAGCGCGTTCTGCGCCGTGTCGCTCCGGTGCGTCGGCTGCGGCAGCTCGAACACCTTCGTGGCGTCCGGCGTGTTCCAGATCAGCTTCATGCCCTCCTTGCGCACGTCCATGGCGTGCCGCGCGAAGGCGAGCTCCTCGTCGGTGCGGACCTGACCGGTCACGCGCTCGCGCATGCGCTCCGAGGTCTGCGGCTTGAGCTGGACTGGCGAGAACGACGCAATGTTCGGTCCGGAGCCACCAGGCCCCACCGCCCGCGCGCCCATCTGGGAGCCGGCCGCGATGTTGTACGACGCGTCGCTGTCGTTCTTGGACAGTGGGTCCGCGAGCATGAAGCGCCGGCAGTCTCCGTCCGAGAAGCCGACGTCGATCGAGTCGACGACGAACGAACCTTCGGGGATGGGCCAGCTCTGCGGGTAGTCGCGGGCGTCGAGGTACCCAAGAGTCGAGTGCGGCTTGAACTCGCGGCCCGCGTGCTTGATCGCGCAGCCAGCACCAGCTGCCGCACCACGCACGCGCTCGTGCAACCAGCGCAGCTCGGCCGCACCAGCCACCAGGCCCTTATGCGCGATCTCCTTGCCCTCGTGCGACGTGAACCACGAGACGCCGCGAGACAGCTGCGCCGAGAACCCCGGGACGTCTTCGATGGCCGCTTGCACGGCGGTCAGTACGGCGTTGCGGCGCAGGGGTTCGATCTCGCCGATGTACAGCACCGTGAAGTGCGGGGGCGTCGAGTCCTCACCGACGCGGCCATCTGCCGGCCAGTCCAGGGCGAGGTGCGCGGGGATCGGAATCGTCACGTATGCCTTGATCGGCACGACCAGCCCGCGGAGCGCCTTCGCGAGCTCGGTGTCCTCTTCGACGAGCCGATCGGCGATCGCCTTGACCAGCTGCCGACCCTTCGACCGCAACTCACCTTGCGCAGCTTCAAGACGAAAGTGCATCGGCTACCTCGTGCGCCCAAAGGGCCACGTGTTGAGATCGTCGCCGTACTGCAGCGAGATCCGCGCGAACTTGGTCAACGTGCCGTTGTGCTTCTCCAACGTGCGCCGTCGCGCGTTGATGTACTGCTCCACGTCCATGGTCAGGCACATGATCCGCGACTGGCCGTCGATGGTGTAGTCCCACGACGGCTTCACGGTGTGCATCGCTGGCGTGTTCTCGGAACCCGGGACCTGCACGACGAAGTCGTGCCCGCGCCGCCGAAAAGCGACGGCGGTGCACTGGTCCACGCACGCCTCAACGTGCCGCGGCGAGATTCGATCGTTGATGATCCGCCCCATCAGGCCGTCGGATCTCCGAACACCACGTAGCGGCCGTTGATGGCCGCCGCGCCCGGGTTGGTGATCGAGCAGGCCGTCACGGTCATCTCGTTGAAGCAACGCGCCTTGCGGCCGCTGGTCGCGTCGGCCAGTAGGTAATTGAAGATCTCGTCACCGCCGTTCCACACCACGTTGAAGTCGTCGTCGACCTCGATGTAGATCGCGCGCACCGCGGTGATGTCGCCGAGCGCGAGCACCTCCGTCGCGGCCGCGGCGATCTGGAACGTGCCGGAGGTCATCCGCTGCATGTTCGTGATGACCTCTTTGGCCAGCGTCTTATCGGGCGCCCACAACGCGTCCTTCGCGTCGCTGTCGTCGTGAATCTGAACGTGGATCTGGTGTTCGACGCGCATCGTTGCCTCCTAGAGCCTGATGTCCCAGACGGTCGAGTCGTCCGCCAGCGACTTGGTCACCGCCGGTGGCGGCTGCTGCGTGCCGCCCGGAGCTGTACCCGGCGTCGCCGTGTTCGAGTCCGTTGCGCTCGAGGATGACGACTCCGGCTTCTTCTCGCCGCCACCCTGCTCCGCGGCCATCTGCTCTTGTAGGAGCAGCTCGCGGCGCGCCTCCATCCAGTTCGGCGAGTCGATGATCTGGCCGAGCCCGTCAGCGAGCGGCGCCATGTCGTGCATCGCCCGGATCTCGTCGACCATCACGTACGTCCGGACCTTCTGCGTTTCGAGATCGGCGAGCTCCTTCGGCGTCATCGGCGACAAGCCGGTGAACTCGAGCGAGAAGTCTTCGGTGTTCGGCCATAGGACGTTCTCGTTGAACACCTTGCCGACGAACTTCAGCAGCGGCTGCAGGCCCTTGGCCTTCGACTCGACGATCTTGACCTTGTTGGCGGCCTCGAACATCGCCTTCTGGCCTGAGCCGCCGTACTTGAAGTTCACCTCGATCGGGTCCATCGCGTAGATGGCGCAGGCGATCTTGATCAGGAAGTCGAGCCAGGCGCCGAACTCCATGTCGCGGTTCGACTTGTTGAGGTCGACCCACTCCATGTCCTCCGCGTTGATGATCGGCGTGCGCCAGGCGTTCTCGACGCCCGCAACCATCTGGTACCACTGCCGGCGAAACGCGCGGAGCTGGCGCTCGGGCATCGGCCCTTTGATGTTGAGTAGGCCCTTGGCGATCGAGCCCTGCGAGAACTGTCGCCCGTTGTACTCCATGCCCCACAGCAAGTAGGTGATGGTGTTGACCATCATCTCGGTCTCGCTGGTGCCGTAGCCGTGCGAGCGGATGTCGCTTCGTGGGTTCCGGACGCCGAACACCATCTCGCGCCGAGTGAACTCGCCGGTGACGACGTTGTCGTAGATCTGGACGCAGTACGGCGCGTCCATCGAGTGCTCCGGAGCCAGCTTGGCCGAGTCGACGAAGCGCACGGTCGCGGGGTCGACGGCGTACCACTGGCACGGCCGGCCCTTACGATCGCCGACGACCTCCAGGTTGAGCTGGTCGTACATCAGCGTGTCGTTGGTGATCTGGCGGACGAGGTACTCCATCCCGTGCCGCTCGCGGCGGTCCTCGAGCACGACGCCCGTCGTGAGGAGCCACTCCTCGATGCGGCGCATCTCTTGAAGCTCGTACACCTGCGGCGTGCGGCTGGTCTCGCGCAGTCGAACCCGGAACCCTGGGTCTTGCGGAGGCTGCTGCGGCAAGCAGAACGCGGCGATCTGGTCCACGCGCGTCTTGATGATCGCGCGCAGGATCGGCAGCCGCCAGACCATCGCCTGCAGCGTGCCGTAGGTGACGGCGGTCGGCTTCTCTTTGTAACCGAGCTGCTCGACGAGGGCGAAGGGGTCCCAGTAGATGGCCTGCGCTTCAGTGAGCGGTTCGCCGGGAAGCGCGCCGTTCGCCTGCGCCTTCGAGATCATCGCGTCGCGGAGCCCTGTCGACGGTGGAGCCTGCCCCATCTCCGGGGGCAGGCCGCCGAGCACCTGCGGTCCCTTGACGACGGTCGCACCCTGCGTGGCCGATGCGTTGGCCGCGGCGCCCGGAGGACCGGACCCGCCAGCCTCGGCCGCGCCGCCAATGTCGGCCTCCTCGCCCTTGAAGAGCGTGTCCTCGAGGCGGTCCAATCCAGCGGCGGCCGACTTGGCCGCGAAGCTGAGCAGAGATCGCCGGAACGACCCGCTGTCTTTGTCGTCCGCCACTGGATTGGTCCTTTAGTCCTCGAAGTGCAGGTCGCCGGGGGGTGGCGGCGTCAGCCGCTGCGTCACCGACTTGGCGAGCTGGACGCGCGGGCCGGAGACGTTCGTCCCGGCGAGGCGGTCAGTCCCGCAGCCGGGGCACACCGTCAGCGCCTTGCTGAAGCCGGTCGCGCAGTTGCCGCACTTGTTCAGGCCGTACAGCGGCGAGTGCGCCGGCATCCCGAACTCAGGGCTCAGCGTCCCGTCCTCCATCGCCTTGGCGATCTTCTCGTCGGCGACGGAGCTATACGCCACACGGGCGTCCGGGCCTTGCGTCCACTGCGCGCCGCGCACCGTCGGCATCGCGACGGGGAAGTTCGCCCGCGGATCGGCGCGCGGCTCGACACCCTTGGTCATGCCGCCACCGTCCTTGGTCGCGCCGCCCAGGCCGCCACCGTCGCCGGAGCCCTTGCCGTTGCCGAGCTCGTGACCTTCGGGCTTGCCGGGCTTCAGCTGCTGCTCGGGGTCCTTCTCATGACCGCTGCTGTCGAGCTTCTGCATCGTGCCGCCGGCGCCGCCAGGCGACGGCATGCCCTCCATGCTCTCGCCCTTGCTGACGTCGTCCGACGCCGGTGCATCGGCCGCCGGCACCTGGAAGTTCTTGATCGCCTTGAACAGCTCTTCGCGTTCCATGTTCTTCTTCTCCTCGGCCGAAGCCGTTCCTTGCGTTCCTCTGCGAGAGTACACGACGGCCTTACCGATGGTCATCGGGGGGTTCGGGTGTCGCCGGTACGGCTTGCCGTCCCGCGTGTGGACAGGTTCCTTGCCAGGTGGCGGCGAGCTGGGGTGCTCGTCCTTCGGGTGCAGCTCGGGGTGCGAGTCCTTCTTCTTAGCGCTGCCGCCGTCCTTGTCGTGCACCTTGCCCAAGATCTTCCACGAGCCGTCGGGCAACTTCTCGGCGCGCACGTAGCCGCCACGGGTCTTGCTGTAATGGACGCGCACGGCGCCCGGTGGCAGCGCGCGCTTGCTGTCGCCCATCACCTGCTGCACCGGGTCGGCGCGGCCGCGCGCGGGGACCTTGTGCTCCGGGATGCCCAGCTTGGCCGACGCCGACTCGACGGCCGGTGACACCGGAACCTCGGTCTTCTTGGCCTTGCAGAGCATGCGCTGTGACTGTTTGCGCGCCATGCCGCCGTCCTGCGTTCGCCAGAACATGAGGGCGCGCTGGAAGACCGCGCGCCGACGCTCGGGCTCGAGGCCCTGCTGGCTTCGGAGTCGACCCATCAGGTCCTGACGGAACACGGCCTCGTTGACCGCGCTGTGCATCGCGTCCTTCACCATACCGCCGAGCCGCTTCTCCAGCACGCGATCGAGGCCCAGGCCCTTGGCGACGTCGTTCGCCCGGAACACCGGCGCCGTGTGCCGCAGGAGCAGCTGCGCCTCGGGCACCGCCTGCGCAGTCGCCAGCTCCATAGCCTCGGGCGCGAGCGTCCAGGCCGCGTCGCGTCGCGGGACCTGGCCCGGCGTGCGCTCACCGTGGTTGAACGGCGACAACGACAGGCCTGTGGCACCGCGCATCGAAGCCAGGGACCTCCGCAGCATCAGCTTTGGCATGCGCGCCTCGCTCTCCACCGAGCCCACGCGACGCGCGCGAACGGCAGCGCCGCTACGAACGCGAGGACCTCTTCAGGACAGATGTGCATCAGAAGCCGCCTCCCAGGATCTGCGCGGCCGTGGGCGCGCCGAACGGGTAGCCCGTGTTCTTAGCCGGGGGCTGCGTGTTCTGCAACACGTCCTCGGGGTTGCCGTCGACCGCACGGGCGTTGATCGTCGGCGGCCGGCCGCGTCCAGCCGGCTGCGTGCCGAGGACGAACGCGTCGTCCTCGATGTAGTCGGGGTCGGCCGGGTCGCCGGTGCCCGCGATGTCGCGCATCAGCTCGTCGAACGCCTCGCGGTCCCCTTCTTCCTCGCCGAAGCTGAAGTCGAAGGGCGTATCGGCGAACGCGCGCTCGCAGATCCAGTTGGCCATCGGCAGGTCGTCGTGCTCGGCCAGGCTGACCACCTTGCCCATCTGCACCGTGACGCCCTGCATCTCCTCGATCCAGGCGCCGACGAGCTTCCGGCTGCGCTCATCGCCCAGCGGCAGCCGGTACTTCTTGTTCTCAAGCAGCACGCGGAGCGCCGGGAGCCCCTTCACCTGCGAGTGCTTGTTCTCGCCGGTGTTGTGGTTCTGGATCGGCAGGTCGGTCTCGTTCCGGAGCTCGTCACCGTAGATGCGCTGGGCTTGATTGCTCTCCACGTAGACCAGGTCGGCCTGGTACCGCTTCGCGGCGTGCACGATGAGCTTCTTCTGCTCGGTGTATTCGAGGCCCTTCTCCCGGTAGATGTCCATGATCCAGCGGTTGCCGGCCGAGTCCAGGCCCATAGTCCACACGACGGTGTAGTCGGCCGACACCGAGCTGCTCAGGCCGAAGTCAACGCCGATGGCCGTGAACTGAACACCCAGCCGCTGCCAGAACTCGAGCGGCATCCCGAGCTTGATGTCCGGCTGCTCGACGCCGTCGCCCTCGAAGAGCCGTCGGGGGAACAGGGAGCTGCCATCCGCGACGGGCTGGCACAGGTACTCGCGGGTGAAGCGGATCGACTTGATCTCCTCTTCGATGCCGCGGAGGTCATCCATCGAGTACAGCTCCGGCCACAGCGGCCCGCCCTCGTGCGGACCCGACTCCCGAATGGCAGGGTACCGCCGAAACTCGTACTGCGGGTTCTTCGACAGCAGCGCGTAGAGGTCCTGGCGATGCAGCGGCGTGCCGACTACGGCGATCTTGCCGCCGGGAATCAGCATCGGCCGGATGGCCTGGAAGAAGTAGTCGATCTCCTTGGCGCGAACCAGCTCGGAATAGGCCGTGTTGTCGTTGAACCCGTCGTCGACCACGATCAGGCGCGGGTGACCACCGCGGACCTTCGTGCCGTAGCCGCTCGCGTTGATCGTGTAGCCGTTGGCGAGCCGGAGGCCTTGCGTCGACCACTGCTGCCGCTCGTGCTCGCCGGGGAGGAGGTGCGCGAGCTTCGGGTTCGTTTCGAGCTGGATCTGGATCTTCTTGAGCAGCCGCTGCGCCTGCCGCTGCGACGCACTGAAGATGACGCAGTCCGGTGGGTCGAGGCCGGCCGACTTGACGCGGAAGGCATCCCATAGGGGAAGCGCTAGGGTAAAGAAGTGGCTGTTGTGGTTCACCACGTCGTTGGCGATGTAGTTCTCCGGGCCCTGCACGTGGATCGCGTAGACCTCCTGCTCACCGGCGTCCTCGATGTCGACGATCGGCTCGTACGCACACTGGTTCCAGTTGATGCTCCGCACCTTGGGTTCGAGGTCGCGCGCAAGCGCTTCAAGCGCTTCGGCCTTCTGTCCACGCGGACGAATCGCGCCAGCGAAGCGGAGGATGTACCCGCCGCGGATGGTCAGCCGCCAGCTCAGGTGCGCAGCGCCACGGTAACGTCCGCGCTTGACCGCCAGCGTGCTCCGGACACCGAAGCGCAGCAGCAGGTGCTGGACGTCGCGGAGCAGACCCTCGCTCACCGAGTAGTACTCGAGCGCGCCCCCGCCGTGCTTGTTCACCGAGCCGTCCGCGTCGAAGTAACCAGCTAAGAACGCCGCGACGTCTGCGGGTGGGGCCTGGAACACTGCTGACGGAACGCGCTTTGTGTGCGACGTCCGACCCAAGAGGCCCAGCTCGCGAATCCACGCTTTCGGCCGTGAGTCGCGCGGCGTCCCGGGCGCGATGAGCGCGAAGCCGAGCGGTTCTCGCTTCTTCAGGTGCCACCCCTGCGCTTCGACCTCATCAGTAAGCGCGAAGACGACGGCCTGGTCGGCGGTCGTCACTGTCGGCGAGCTCGTCGACTGCAGGGAGCCGTCGCCGATGAGCAGCCCCAACGTCCAGGGGCACCGCAGCGGCTCGCTGCCGCTGACGGACAGACCAGCAGGCACCGCTACACAGTCTCCGACGACGAGGTCCGCCGCCTCGACCCACCCGCGCCCCTCGACGAGCAGTGGGTGGTTGGTGGTCACGGTGACCTGCCGGCCGGATCGCGTACGCACGGTCAAGCAGGGTTGTAATCCCTGGCTTTCCGCGGCTGACGCTTCGACGGCCTCGAACTGCTGCTTGCCCACGTAGGCATAGACCTCGCCGCCTTGCCACTCGTCGTGCCGGATCAGCGCGCCGTCCGACCGTAGGATCAGCGCGTCGCCGGTCATGCACTTTCCGTGACCTCGGGCCGCCTCGATGCAGACGCGATCGTAGTTGCAGATGAGGTCCGACCACGCCTCATGATGTTCGGCGACGAGGAAGCGTCCAGAAAAGGGCGGTTCTGGATCGCCGATGAGCTTCTCGCTCGCGAAGAAGGCCAGCGAACGGCGACACATCGCGTCGACGACCTTCTGGTCCACCCGCGGCGCACGCACGCTCACGGTCGCAGACTATCACAGTGGTGGTGAGGTGCCTCGGCGCGTGGTAGAAGCGACGGCAGTGCCGGCTTGCGCCTCAGCCGACCTCGGCGTCGATCGCGTCCTGCGCGATCCGGACCCCGCGGCGCGTCAACCGCCAGCGCCGCGACCGCACACCGACCACGTCCTCGAGCAGCGCCTGCCGGCCGAGCGCCTGCACGTGATCACGCGCCGTGCCCGTCGAGCTCCAACCGAAACGCTCACACAGCTCCCGGAACGTCGGGGGCGGCCGGTCCGCTCTGCGCGCGTCCATGAACGCCCGTAGCACCTCGATCTGCTTATCCGTCACCACGACTAGGGTATCCCTTCGGCTCGGCGGGGAGCGCGCCCACCTTTACGCGTAACAGTCCGGGCCCTGGTAGGGTACCAGGACCACGCCAGCGGCACCACAGAGCGCTCAGCGCCCCTTGCGGCCGGTATCCAGCGGCGTTCAGCTCCACGGGTCCACGGGCGGTCCGTGTATCGCATCGGCTATCGCCGCCCCGACCGACAGGCCGAAGAACACGGCCAGCAGCTTGGCCCACCACGGCGCGTCGCCGGACACTCGACGCCGGCGACGCGGCATCCGACGAACCTCCCGGACGCACTGCTCCACCTCGCGCTGGTGCGCCTCCAGCTCGGCGTCCGTGTAGGGCGCAGGCGCAGGCAGCGACGGCGTCTCGCGACTCACAGCAGGTCCGCCGCGTCGCACGGGTCCGTACGCGAATAACGCTCGCCGTCCTCGCGCTCGAGCTTCGGCGGCTCGGCGCGCCCGACGACCTCGCGGAGACGCTCGTCGCCCAGCTCCTTGCGGAGCGTCGCGAAATCGGCCTCGAAGAGACAAAGCAGGTCCTTGTCCCGCGCCCGCTCCTTGACCAGCGCCCGGCGCTCGGCCTCCGCGACGGACAACCGGTCCTCGGCCACGGCCAGGTCGGTCTGGAAACGGGACGTCTGGCGCTCCTGCTCCCGCATCGACGACCGTGCGTCGTGGGCCTCGGCGATGGCCTTGTCGCGCTCGGCGCAGACGCCGGCGACGTAGTCATCGCGGGTTTTGCCCAGCAGCACGACCTCGGCCGACTCGAACACGTCGAGGATGGTCCACGAATCGCCGTCGACGGTCCCAGGCGCCGGGTAGCCGACCATGCCAGGCGCGGCGGCGAGGTCGACCAGCCGGAACTCGGTCCACCCCGGATAGCGCGCGCGAGCCACGCCCTTGTTGTCGAGCACCGGCGTGCGCGGCGGCTGCAGGGTCCCGGCTGCGGTCTTGTCGTTGTCGGTCATCATGTCCTCCTTGTTGAGTGTGAGAGTGCGAGCGCGTGCGCGCGCGCGTGCCGGCGCCGTTGCTCATCCCGGAGCACGTCGCCGACGCGATCGGTCAGGTACGGCGACAGCGGCGGCTTGCGACCACGGCCGCCACGCAAGGTCCGTTCGTCATCGTACGGCTCCGGCGGCGGCGGGACGCCGTGAATGTCGAGGTCGGTGCCGGGGAATTCCTGCCGGAACAGCGACGTGGCCGGCGACCCGTACTGGGACATCTTGCGTGCGTGACGCCAGAAGCGGCCGATCGCGCCGTCGCGCTCGACCGCACGCTGCGGCCGATGCAGCGCGCCGAGCGCACCGCCAGCGGCGACAGCGATGTCGTCCGGCACGCAGTCGTCGTCGGGCAGCTCGTACTTGAGCTTGTCGCCGGGCATCAGCAGTCGGGCGTTCTTCTCGGCCCACTCGAGCGTGTGCGGGTAGCTGAATGCCGTCTGCGACGGGTCGTGCTCGGCCAGCGAGACGCGGCCGTTATCCCACCGCAACACGACGCGCGGCCCTTCCCGGCAGCGGCCGTCGGCGATCGCATCCGCGATGCGCGCTACGAAGCTGCGCTCGCGCGCCCGGACGGCGAACGTAGGCCGGAGCCTGTCGAAGCCGGCGCGCTCCGACGGCGACAACTTGCGGCGCATCGCAGCACGTTGCTGCGCAGTAGCGATGTTCGAGCGCGTCTCGTCAGTCATCGTGCACCTCCAACGGAGCGACATGCGCACCGCACGCATGACACGGCTCGTGTGTGGTCGCCCGTCCGTTGCATCCGCTGCACGCCTCCTGCGCAGTGAGCGTGCGCGGCTGCGGCTCTGGGTCGACACGACGACAGTGCGGGCACGGCGCGCCGGTCGGAGCTGGCGGCCAGACTTGGACCGGACGTGCATGACTCCCGCCGTCTTCCTCGTAGCAGATGAAGCACGAGACGAGGTCCGCGTCGAAGAAGCGCTGCTCGCCAGGCTCCAGTGCCTTGTACTTCCACACCCGAGTCCACTCGCGCAGCATCGTCTCCAGCTCATCGATGTCGACGACCTTGTAGCTCCCGAGCCAGACGTCCAGGTGCCAGCCCTGCTGGCCGCCACCGTCGCCACTGACCTCGCGCAGCGGACCATCGTAGTCGCGGTGCGCGTACTCGGTGCAGCGGTTCGGCATCGCCTCGGCGAACAGCTTGCCGCCTTCGTCGAGACCAGCGCACGTGACCATGACGCTCCACACGTTGCTCATGGCTGCACCGTCTCGGGCACGACCTCGAAGCGCAGGCCGTAGTTGTCGTGAAGCTCACGCTTCGCGGCCTCGACGTTGCCGCCGACACGGTGCACGGCGAGCACCTTGACGAGCTTGGCGCCCTTCCACGGCCGCAGGCTGCCGGGACCACCACCGCGCTGCCGCTGGTCGACCAACCACACGAGGTCGCCAGGCTCCGGGACGTCAAGACCGGGACGGACCATCGCCACCGGACCTCCCGGCGTACCGAACAGGTCCTCGACGTGGAACGTCCGCTGCATGGGGGTCTGTATGGGCGGCCGCTCGCGGACCTTCGGCCGGAACGCGGCACGCCGGGACTCGGGGATGTGCCCGAGCCCGTCGTCGTCGTCGTCGGCGCCGTGCGTGATCACTTCGCTGGTCCACGGCTCGGCTTCGGCCAGCTTGAGGCGGGGCAGCAAGCCGTCGCGGATGCGGAAGCTGATCTCAGTCTCGGTGCGGTCGACCAACGTGCGCTGCCGCAGGTGCGTGACCGGCCCGGACTCGATGCCGAGACGGTGCCGCTGCCGCTCCTCCTCACCCAGCTCTCGCGTCTGCCCTTCGAACGCCGCGAGGGCGACGAGCTCACTGATCGCGAAGCGGGCGCGGGCGACCCAGCTCTCGTTGCGCACCTCACCGAAGCGCTGATTCATCTCGGCCGCCAGCTGCTCCAGCTCGGCCAGGCTCGCGACGTCGAGAGTGTCGGCGCTCTTGAGCATGACGACCTGCGTGCCGTCACCGAAACGGGTGCAGAGCACCTTGCACAGCGCCCGGAACATCTCGGCCGGGTATGGCTTGTCGGAGCGCAGCAAGATGACGGGGTCCGGCGGCAGGTCGCCGAGCGCGGACACGATGATGTCGATCGGCAGCGCGGTGTTGCTGCGTCTCGCGGTTCGCAGCGCCTTGTTTGCTCGGCGCTTGGCCTGCCTCACTTGCTTCCGTTCCGCACGCTCGCGCTTGTCGCGCTCCGACGCCGACTCGTACAGCGACTTAGCCGTGCTCCCGCGAATCGTGCTCTTGCCCTCGCCGACGAGCGCCGTGCTGATCGCCGGCAGCCCACCTGGCGAGTTGCGGGCCGCCCGGCGCATGCGCTCGGGCCACTCGACCTCGACGAGCACGTGCATCGTGCCCTCAGCGTCGACGGATTGGATCGCGGCTCGTGCGTTCAAGATGTCCATGCTCACTCCTTCACGAATGCGACGGCCGTAACGCCGTTGAGTAACTCGGCGCGCTCCGCCGTATGCAGGTCGCCTTCCGGAACTAGGTACGCCTCGGCGCCCTCCGGCTGCGGTCCGTCGAACGGCAGCGTCTCGGCGTCGACGCCCGTAAGCAGCACCGTCCGCGTCTCGCCCGTCCACATCGACAGCCGATCGCCGATCGCGACGAAGCCGAGCCTGTCCCACGCTACGGGCTCGAGACCGCGCAGCGCGTCTTCGACCGTGATGATCGGCTGGTGCACGACGCACCGAAACTCGTTGGGTATCGTCCGCGCCATGCACCGCTCGCCGCGCGTCACGCAGTCGCACCGGCGCAGCGAGACGACGTGACCCTCGCCGAAGTCGATGAGGTCGGGCGCAGACGCGCCCTGCCAGTCGAACGCGGGCGGCGTGTGCAGCAGCGGCTCTATGGGCTCGACCGAGTCGCAGTCGGGACACGGTCCCGCTGGATGCCGGTGCCGGATCCCCTCGCAGCCGGGACACGTCCCGATGAACGGGTGCACCGCGCTCGCGAAGTGGTCGGCGTCTCGAAGCTCGGTCAGATCGCCGACGCGGAACGTCTCCGCGAGCGCCTCGGCGCGGGACGCCCGGTACGCGGCCTCGGTGCGGCGCCGCCGGACGCGCTCCGCGTCCTCGGTCCCGATCGCGTAGAACATGCCGTCGCCGTCGTCGTCACAGAGCGCAGCTCTGCACGCCATGCCGATCGTGCCGCACGGGTAGAAGTCGTCGAGGCCGCAGCCGCACTCCAGTTCCGTGTTCACGAGCCCGTCGGCGCGGACGCCGGCGAGTCGCGCCTTCACCATCTCCACCACGTTCATCGTGCCGCCCTCCCCTGCGCGCCGTCGCGCTCCCAGCCGTAACGGATGAACATCCACACGAGCTGAAGGAACGACGACGCCATGTACGTGTAGCCACGGAACACGAGCATCCACCGCCAGGTGTCGACGTCCGTATCCTGCCGCATCAGGATGAAGCGCCCGGGACTCGGACGCGGTACGCGCTCGGCGTTCCGGCGCTCGGCGCTCGTCATCCGACGCGCTCCGCCTGCGCCCGGCACGTCGGGCACGAGATCAGCGCGAGCTGGGTGACGCGGGCGACGGTCGCGCCCGGACCGATCTGCGCGCCGCAGAGCGACTGGCCGGCGCGGACGCAGTGCACGACCGCGCCGCCCTGCTGCGGGTCCGGCGGTGGCATCGACGCGAGCATGTCGATCGGGAGCTCGTCCTCGTCCGGCGCCTGAATCGGCGCCCACATACCGTGCGTGAAGCCTTGGCCGCGGACGACCGGGCGCCCGTCGCTCGTCACCAGCAGGAACTCCCGCGACTTGCGCTCGCCGTCGGCCGTGAGGAACGACTCCACCATGATCTGTGCCTGAGCAGCGTGCAGGCCCGGAGGCTCCGAGAGGCGGTCCTCCGCGCGGCGCCCGAAGAACCAGTAGAAGCCGGGCTCCACCGGCCACTCCCCGGACCACTCGACCTCGGCGCTGCCACCAGCGGCGCGCTTGGCTTCGTACTCCGCGACGACGCGGTCGACGAGGTACGCGGCCGGCTTGCCTTCGGTCGGCCACGCGAGCGCACCGTCGGCGATCACGAACGCGCCGTGATTCTCGTGGAGCATGAGCTCGGCCCCGTCGTCGAGCAGCTGCCAGGCCGCGTCCGGGAGGTCGAGCCCGCGCTCCTCCGAGCGCTTCGGCTTCCGCGACGAACGGAGGAGGTGTCGTAGGTGTTGTGGTTTCAGCATGCGTGTCCCTTTCAGTCGAACGGTGAAGCCGCTACGCGGCGGCAAGAATCGGTCGGCGAGCAGCGCCTCGGTCCGCTCGAGCGACGCCCGGAGCGACGCGCCCAACAGGTCGTCGCGGCGCAACATGGCCTGCAGCTTGTCGTAGCTGACCAGCGCGTCGTCGCTCATGCCAGCTCTACCCATCACTCTGCCGCTCCAGCGCGTCACGATACAACTCGGCCTCGACCGCTGCGCCCATCGCATTGATCACGTGCGCACGAACCCAGCTGAAGTCGATGGCGTGGTCGCCGAAGCCCGCGCGCTTGAAGGTCGCCCGCCAGCGCTCGATGGCTGCGCGCTGCGCCTGCCGCTCTGCGAAGTCGTCACGTGGCATTCGTCACTCCGCGGCCGCCGCGAGCGTCGCGGCCACCTTGGCGTTCCGGTCGATCGTCGCGATCTCGCGCTTCGCGTCGCCGATGCAAGCGCCCAGCCCCTCGATGCGGTGCTCCCACTTGCCGATCGCGCGTTCGAGCTGCGCACGTCGCGCGTCCCGCCGCTGCTGCTGGCCCTCGGCCCTCTTCCGCGGCGCGGCCGCCGCGTCCAGCCGCAGCTTCCTCCGCGCGTGCTTGGCCTTGGCGGCATCCGTTGGCGTTCGCTTCTTACCCATCGTTCTTGTCCTTTCGCGGGCGGCCGCTTGCAGTGAATGAGACGTCGTAGGAGGTCGGGGCCAGGTCCGCGATCACGCCAGCATCGAGCTCGACGTGCTCGAGCGGCGACGGTGTGCAGATCGTCCATGCTGCCGCGTATCCGACCTCACGGCCGTTGAACCGGACGACGATGTTCCGGATCGCCGCTCCGGGTGGCGTCACGGTCGGCAGTGCGCCAGCGCCAACGGCCGCAACGGCCAGGCAGGCGCCGGTCGCCCGTCGGAGGAAGTCGCGACGCGTGGTCGTGGTCTCGTCGTCCATCTCTTGTGTGGTACCACACAACTGTGTGGCAGACTAGCTAATTTCTGTACGGACAGTCACGCGCGCGCGAGGCGCCGCCAAAATCGCCGCGGCATCTCGTGGCTACTCGCGGCGAGCCCACATGGCTTTGCGGACGCGGACCTCAGCTCGATGGAGCCGGAACAGACCGAAGCCGAAAGCGAACGCCGCGCCAGCGCCGAGACCAAAGGCCATGCCGTCGAGCCCTCCGGGGGCCCCGAGCAAGTCACCCAGCGTGGCGCCGAGCCCGGCCCACATGAACCCACTGAGAATACCTACGACCTCGGACGACCGCCGTCGGTAGTTCCGGTCAGCTTGCGCGAGCTGGGCGTCCACGATCGGCATGCGCCACTGTACCTCCGACTACACCGGCACCAGAACCACCTGGTTCTGGAGATAGTCGCCGAGATCCTCGAGCAGTGTCTCGATGTAGGCGAGCATCACGGACCGCTCCTGCTGGTAGGCCGGCCACGTCATCTGTAGCGCCGTCACGGCGTCGGCGACACCTGGCGGGCGCATGCGTTCTCGCCAGAATTCGGCGAGCAGGTACAAGTCGCCGCCGCGCCGGCGCCCGTTGAACCGCAACACCCGGACCGGGACCATCGCCCCGTCCCGCCTCAGCCCCCGCCACCGGTCAGCGCCTCGACCACGGCCCGCAGCGAGACGGCGAGCTTCTCCATGCCGCCGCCGCCCAGGAAGCCGATGCCGCCGCCACTGCCGAGCGCGATGAGCACGCGCCGTTTCCACCGACGCAGCTCGGCCGTCGTCTTGGAGTTCTCCGCGACTTCGAGCTCCATCGACGCGACGCGCTCACCGAGCGGAGGCGTGTGCTCCGTCAACGGCGCGAGCGCCGGGGCCCGCGCCTCGAGCGCGTCTAGCCGCGCAGGCAGTCCGGATTCGAGATCCGGACCCAGCACGAGCCGCCGCAGCTCCTCCAGCCGATCATGCGCCTGTGTGTGCCGCGCTTCGTAGGTCGCCAGCTTCGTAGCCAGCTCCGAGACCTGGCCGGCCGGGAGCGCATTGATGCGCTCCCGAAGCGTGTCCAGCTCGTGCTCTTGCCGTGAATGCCGCTCCTTGGCCGCCTCGAACCCAGCGTCGATCGCCTCGCGGATCCCGGCGATCTGCACGTCGATCAACTTTTCGAGCAGCTCGGTCACCGCTCCGTTGTACCGCGGCTACCCCGCGGCAAGGAAGCGGGATACCGACAAGCGGGTTGTCCGCTCCAGCTCAAGGAGCTGCTTCGCGAACTTGCGCTCTGAGTCGTAGAGGCTGTTCGGCGGACCCCGCGCATCGATCAGCGACCCCAGTCCGGCCGTCGCGGCTGCCTGTGCTTCGCGTCGTCGTCGTGCGAGCATGACCAGCACGCGCTCGCGCAGATTCTGCCGGCGCATGGTGCTCTTCGACTGGAAGTCGTCCGCGCCAGCCCGGATGCACAGTCGAAGCAGCCGTTCGTCCTCGTGGGCCGTGAGCACCAGTATCGGAGCTTGGCCGTGCAGCGCCTCGATGATCTCGGCGCCCCGGGCGTCTGGGAGGTTCGAGTCGGCGATGATCAGGTCGAAGTCGTAGGTGGCAGTCTGGCGTTCGGCCTCGAACAGCGAGCCCGCGATGATGACCTGCGCGTCGAGGAGGAAGCGGCGAACTAGCCCTGCGACCGCTGCATCGTCCTCCACGAGTAAGCAGGTGATGCCAGCGGAAGCGGTGCAGGTCTCGGACGTCATGGCGTCTTTTGTAGCATGGGCGCACGGACCGGTGAATCGACTGCAGGCGCGCGCGGGGCCCCCGTCATGTAGGCAGCGGGATACCCTAAGCCCGTGCACACGGGGCGCGCCGCGGAGGGGCTTGGCCCCCCAATGAGCGCAAGCGACAGTCCACCACCCCCGCAAGCTGTCCTGCGGCAGGGGAGGCGGGGCGCGCCGCAACTTGCCCTTCGGCAGGAGGGGTTGCGGCGCTCCCCTCGAGTTGCAAGCCGTCCTGCGGTAGGTCGATCGGCGGGTCGACCGATCCGTGGATCGTGCAAGCTAGCTTGCAAGGGGGATCGGTCGTCGGTGCGGCGAAAACGTCTAGCGGTGTCCACGTAACGGGGCGACTCCTCGCATGGACAAAAATGCGGGTGTCAAGTCCGGACACGATTAGCGTCTGTCAAGTAGGGTATCCGAGGGGAGCAAGCTAGCTTGCATTTCAAACTATCGTATTTCCCCAACGATTCCAAGGGGTTGCGACTTTGCCTAACGATGTCACCATATGCTACGCTACAGACGTGCTTGCACGGACACACACAAACCGGACGCGCCGCGGGTCATACGGACCCACGGCGCGGTCCGCCCGTAGCACGCAAACCGCCCGCACAGGGCAGATCGGAACGACCATGACCACGAACAAGAACACCAACGCCACGACCGACCGCGCCATCGGGACCGCCGACGCGCCGCTCAACCCTACCCTGGACTTGGCCGTGTTCACGGACGCGGACGTGTCCGCCGTCCTCGACAAGCCCGTCACGAGGGCCCAGATCGCGGCGCGGAACGACGCGGACGGGGCGGACGTACTCATGGGGCTGATCATCTCGATCGCCAAGTCGATCAAGGTGCGCCCCGTCGCGCAGGGCGGGTTCGACCGCACGTACGGCGTGTGCGCCTGCGACATGGACGCGCAGGACGCACGCAGCGAGTACTCCGGCAAGCCCGGCAAGGCGTTCTACTTCCGCTCGGGTGCGTCGATCGACGTCATCACCGTGGCGGGTACCTCGGGCAAGACGCCCAAGGCGACCAACGTCGCCAAGCGGCTGACCAGCCTGCGCGTGTCGCTGTGTCTGAGCATGCTCCAGTGTCTCGCGGGTAGCGCGTCGGCGCTTCAGAGCAAGGCGGACCGGACCGGCGACAAGCGCCTCAGCCGCAAGGCACGCAGCGCCGGTAGGCAGGCGCGCAACGCCACGGTGAAGGCGGAAGCGGCGAAGGCGAAGGCGGACGCGCAGGCGAGCGCCTAGCGCGCGACAGGACCGCAGGACCGCGGGCGGTAGGGTCGCACCTACCGCCCGCACTTGCTCGTTCTGTCGCGCCTAGCCCAACCCCGACGCGGGTAGGTCACTCGGACAACCGACCCTACCATAAGCCGACCGGAACCCTTGGGCAAAGCACAGTGCACCGTAGCCGCACAGAACGCGCCGATCACGCTCTTTTACATTCGATGCACTAGGACCCGGGCGTTGCGCGCGTTGCAGATCGGCACGTGCACCGGGGCTGACCATGGGCATCCGTTCTCGAATCCAGCGACAACCGACCGAGCCAAGCCGTCCGTGCTTTTCTGCGCAGCAAGGAGCAACGCGCCGAACAAATGGCAAGCAAGGTCGCGGACGTTGGGTTCGCGGGAGAACTAGGTACGGGGCGACACATTGCGTGCGCCTAGGGCACGCAACCCCGCGACGAGAACCGACACCGCACCGCGCTAGCGCCTGCTAGCGCGCGCATCACTGCGGATACGGTCAACACCATCAAGCCGACGGCATCCCGTCCGCTTGTCCGTCACACCCGCATAGGCACGCCTTACCATGCGCCATCGGCGCTAGGGCGACAGCCGCTTGACTGCGGTAGAGGTGCAACGCTTCCGACCCATACGCGAACGAGCATGGGGGACCGGCCAACCGGAACCGGGAGCGGCGCACCTTACGAACCGAGACGACGCACCATGCTAGGGCATGGGCGCGCGTTCGCAGTTCGGGGTACGCAGCGACGTCTGACTGCGGCCCGGCGATTCCGCCAGTCGGAACCGCCGGACTTCACCAGTAGCTCGCAATGACACGGACGTCAGCGGCCGGGAGACCGGCCGAGCGTAGGAGCCCGGACACCCGCGCGCATGCTCGTGCGCCGTCGTGCTCGTGGCCAGGGAACCAGCTCAGAGAAGTACAAAGCCTGAGCCCCTGGCCACTGGCCGGTTCGTGCGCACGCCCCGTTGGAGGGGAGGTGATGGCCAGGTTCGACCCCTGGCCGTGCGCGTTGCCTGTGGCCACCCGCGTGCCCGTGCGCGCGGCCCGTGGCCAGTGGCCAGGATGGCCAGCCCCCACACGCACGCCCGCGAGCCAGCGGCTCGTGGCCACCGGGGCCAGCGCGCCCCAGATTGGATCCTTCGATGATGGACTGGATCAACAACAAGAGCCCGACCTTCTCGGACAGGCTAGAGCCGTGGCTGGCCGACATCAAAGCCAACGGTCCGGACCGCGCGTTCGACGCGGACCGCACGCTCGTGGCCGAGGCCGTGGCGCTTCGCAGCCACGTGTCCGCCGCCTCCTACGATCAGTGGCGGCGCGAGCAGGGACTCGCGCCCCTGCCGCTGTGGTGCCACCAGACGACCTGGCCGGTCGCCCGTCGTCGATTGCAGGCCGAGAACCACGAGACGCACGCGCCGTTGCGCGCCGCCTGCGTCTTCGCGGGAGTCGCACGATGACCCTCGCTGACTACGCACACCGCATAGCGCTGCTCGCTCCGGCCCCCGTGCCGGAGTGCGGCTCCCACATCACGCCCAAGCCGGCGGCTCTGCCTCCGGGCGAGACCGTCGTGCTGGCCGAGACGTTCGAGGCTTTCGACGCCGTGTTGCACACCGTGTTCGACCGGCCGGAGCCCGCCGTGACGCCGTTCGCGGCGCTGATCGCCGAGGCACAGGCCGAGGCCGCGGCATGAGCGGTGGCCGCTGGAATGAGACACAGGTCCACCCGTCCACCGGGTGGACCTTCAAGCGCGGCGCCCGGCCGAAGCCGACCGAGGGTCCGCGCCACCCTCGTGGCCGGTTGCTGTCGAACGCCACTGGTGAAGTCCGCGTTCGCGCCAGTGGCGGCTCGCGCACCGCCAAGGGGGCCGGGTGGGACGCTGGCCCCCTCGAGCCGGAGCTCGCCAAGCTCGACGCCGTGGCCAGCCGCACGGCCGAGAGTCGTGTGATCCGCACAAGGTCCGCGCCGGTGGCCAGGGGCCAGCGTGTGGCGCTCGCCGACGGGCGGACGGGGCGCGTCGCGTCCGTCCGCAGGCTGAACGGCGAAGCGACCGTCCGCCTCGACAAGCGCCACCGTGGCCAGCGCGTCGAGCTGGCCGTTGAACTGTCCGAGCTGTGGCCCGTGGCCAGGGGGCGCTAGCCGTGTCCGTCATGTACGACGCACACGAGGCACGAGAGGGCGTGGCGGCAGGTTTTGAGCCTGTCCTGCCGTCGCCGCACCGACACAGCGCCGACGCCCCGCTCGACGCGGACGCCTGCCCGGATGGGCTGGCCAGCCTGCTCGACGAGTACGGGCTCGCCCTGGACAGCGCAAGCTGGGGCCGAGGGCGCGCGGGCGTCGGGGCCGAGAGCGCCCGCTAACTGACGCGCGCTAAGCCCGGCTCGCTGGGCCTACCACCTACAACTTCACGCTTTCGACCTGCCATTTCGGTGGGTCGATCACCGGGGCGAGTAGCCCCAGAAAGGGAGCCAACCATGGCGTCCTACATCATCAAGAAGTACAACCTCGACAGCACCGCCACCGGCTACGGCTTCGGCCTGCGCACCCACGGCCGCTGGATCCAGGTGTTCGACGGCACTACGCAGGTCGCCTCGTACGGGGCGCGCACGCCCGCCGAGTGCCGCAACCTCAACAAGAAGGTCGTGGCGCTGGCCGAGCGCCTCACCGCCTAGGTCCCGCCTAGTCCGACTGTCGTAGCCAAGGGACGCGCCATCGGCAGCTCACGCTGTCGGTGGCGCTGTCCACGTGTGGGCATGAGTGCAGCATGCACTCGTGAGCACACGTGGGCGGCAGTCCTGCCGTCATGGTCACCGCGTCGAGTCCGCACGCGGTGACCTCGCTCCCAGCGGACAAACATCACCGGGGCTTTGCCCCACAACGGAGGTGCCACCATGGCACGCAAGAAGAATGGCCGGAAGACGGCGCGCGGCGACCGTCGCGCTGAGCGTGAGAGCGCTCGACGCGAGAGCGCCGAACGGCGCCAGCAGCGCGACGAAGCACGCAAGGTTCGCGAGTCCTCATTCCCCTTGGGGGCGCTGAAGGCGCGAGCCGCGGCGGCGCGGGGCGACATCGCCCCGCTCGCTGCTGAAGTCGCGGAGGCCAAGGCGGCCACGAGCGAGATGCGCTCGTTCGTGGCCGAGGCGAAGGGCGACCTCGCTGCGTTGGACGGCGCGAAGCAGGCCGTCCGCGCCGAGGCGGACCGGCAGATCGGCCATGCTGCGGCCGTGGCCTTTGGCCAGGTCGCTGGCCGCGGGGCCGGTGGCCGGTTCAAGGCCGCCGGGGATGTCGAGGCGGTCCGTCGGGCGTTGGACACGCCGTTGACCGGGCCGGATGCGCCCGGGGCTGCTGAGCTCCGGGACATCGCCGAGCGCGAGGTCGAGGTCGCGAGCATCGTGGCCGACGCGAGCGACGAGGCCCGCGCGCTGGCCGCCCAGGCGGCCGAGGCCGCAAGCCGCAAGGCGCGGCAGGAGCAGTGGGCCGACCACTGCGCCGAGGCCGTGGAGGAGCGGACGGCCGCGGTCAAGGAACTGCGGGCCAAGGCGGTCCAGCTCCGGGCCAAGGCCCGGCTGGGTCGCACCCGGCGCGACCAGAAGGTCGCGCTGCTCCGCGAGGCCGCGGAGCTGGGTCGCAAGGCCCAGGCGTTGGTCGACGGCGCGCGTCGCGCCGAGGCCAAGGCCGCCCGCGCCGAGGCCAAGCGGCTCGCGGCCGAGAAGGCCGAGCGCCGCGAGTTCGAGCGGACGGCGCTCGAGGCGTTGGCCCTCGACTTCGGCGTGAAGGTGTCGCGATGAACGGCAACGCGCGACGACGCGCGCGCAAGCAGCGCGCGCAGCGCAGCGTGGCCGCGATGTTCGGCCTGGAGCCCGGCGCGGTGCTGGTGAGCCGGCACCACCGGAACGGGGCCGACGTGGCCACGTTCCGGCTCCCCGACGGGGGCCACGTGGTGCGCGAGCGCCCGATGCTGTTCGGGCTGGGGCCGGTGGTCCTCGACCGCAAGGCGGTGCTGCTGTGAGCGGCGGCGTCGACGTGTTCGACGGCCAGTGGACGTCCGCGGTCGTGTACGACGTCACCGGCGAGGTGCACGTGCACGTGTGGCCGGCTGGCCACGTGGCCGATGCGGAGCTGCGCGCGGGCGTGGCCGAGCAGGGCCAGCTCGTGGCCGATGGTGTCGACTACGACACGGCGTCGAACGCTGCGCACGACGTGGCGCGTGAGCTGAGGTCGTCGCAGTGACGACTCGTCGCGATCGCGCCGCCCGCTGGGCGAAGCGCAAGGCCGTGGTCGGCTCGGGCACGCGCACTCGTGTGCGCGGCAGCGAGCACGTGGTGGTGCAGGACGCCGTCGCGTCCGACGTGCGTGAGCGCCGGGCTGCTCAGCAAGCTGCGTTCGCTCGCGTGTTCGCTGCGCACGTGCCGACGGAGGAGTCGTAGCATGACCGCCCAGGTCGTGGCCGAAGCGTACGATGCCGAGGTCCGCGTCTTCCGCTGCTTCACCGCAGACGGAGACAGCACGCGCTGTTGGCGGACGAGCTACTACGACTGCACGGTCGAGTTCCGCCCGTCGGGGTGGACCGAGTTGCATGACTACCACGTCGTGACCGGCAACTACGGCGATCGGTATGAGGTGCCCGTACTCTACAGCGAGGACGACGTGCTCATCGAAGACATCTGGTCGCACCTGCCGCCGGAGGAGTCGTAGCCCATGCGTCGCCGGATCGCGCGTGTGGTCGGTGTGGCGTTGCACGATCTCGGCTTGGAGCTGAGTCGTGCGCTGCCTCGTCGGTCCCGCTGGCACCGGTGGCTCGTGCTGCCGATGCTGCGTACGGGCATGAGGCTTCGTCTCTCGTGAGCGGCGGCACTGCCGTGTGGTTCGTGGCCGGGCAGGCGCCAAAGCGCCGCGACTTGTCGACCTCGTCTGTGTTCCGTGTGCGTCGTGCAAAGGCGCCTACGCCTGCGGACGCCGTCGAGCTCGTGCGAGCGCGGACGTACTGCACCAAGTTCGCCGTCGCCGAGACGTCGGAGGACCTGGTCGCGGGCCGCTTCGTGTACCGGGAGGGGCTGTAGCATGTGGGTCGCGCGTACTGGCGCGGGCTGCTGCCAGCTCGTGTACCGGATGTACTCGGACACCGGCATGGCCGTGGCGGCCGTCGGTGAGGCGGCCGTGATCGCTGACCGTACGGGCGTCTGGCTCAACCCGAGCCGGACGATCGCCGGGCCGATCCCACAGGCGCCCGACTGGACGCCGGGCTCGCCGCACTCGCGGTTCGCCGAGTCTGTGAGGCGCGTGCTGTGATGCGCTACAAGATGAAGCTGCGCACCGTGACGGTGTCCATCGTCGCGGACCGTGACCCGTCGGAGAAGATCACGGACGCTGACGTGGCTGCGGCGGCGTGTCGCGCGATCATGGACAAGCGGAAGCTGTCGTGGGCCAAGGAGAGCTTCTTGGCGCTGTACCTCGACACGCGCTGTCGCCTCATCGGCTTCGACGTCGTGGCCACTGGGACGCTGAACTCGTGCCTCCTGCATCCGCGGGAGGTGTTCGCGCCAGCGCTCAAGGCGTTCGCCGCGCAGATCATCGTGGCGCACAACCACCCGAGCGGTGACACGACGCCGTCCGACGAGGACCTCGCGATCACGGCACGGCTGGCCGAGGCCGGTACGCTGCTCGGCGTGCCCTTGGTGGACTCGCTGGTGTTCACGCCGGACGACGCGCGGAGCATCACCTGATGCGCGTGCTGCAGGACCTGGCCTGGCTGGTGGTGCTGTCGATGCTCGGCTACGGGCTCGTGTACGGCTCGGCCGTGGTCTGGGCAGACGCCGTCGAGGCCGAGGCTGTGGCCGTGTCGTGCAGCGTGTGTGAGTTCGCGCCGACCGTCGTGGAGGTGCAGTAGCTATGGAGCTGGTCAAGTACTCGTGTGGCTGCATCGGGCTGCGCCCGCTCAATGACTTCGAGGTCGACGAGGTGTGCGCTGCGGACCTGTCGATGCGGGATCCGACCAAGGACCTGCACGCCGGGGCCGGCACGCGCTACGGCCGCAAGTCGTACATCATCGAGGTGTGCGACGACCACGAGGGTCGTGGCAGCGCGCACGCCGCTGGGTGGCGGGCGATGACCACCAAGCCGTTCGAGCCGCTGTCGGTGGTCGAGACCGTCGAGCTGCTCGGCGTGCTCGTGGCCGTGGCGCAGGACGGCGAGACGGCGCGCGGTATCGTGCGCCTCGCGAAGAGGTTCATGTCATGACGACGGCTTGGTATCGCTACGACCAGAACCCCACAGGTTCTGACGGGATGATCGTGGACGGGCGCAGCGGTTCGGAGGTCTGGGTCCAGGCCACCACGAGCGACGACGCGGACGAGCGGTTCCGTGCGTTGGGGTTCTACTTCTACACGACGTCGTGCCAGTGCTGCGGCCACCGTTGGGAGCCGCAGTTCGAGGACCCGGATAGCGTGACGTCGCTCGAGGCCGTCGTGGCCAGGCGGCGCCGCACGTGGCGTGACCTTTTCGACACCAGCAACCCCGAGGACGTTGAGGAGCTCGCGTACGAGCCGTACCCGAATGACCGCATCGACCCGGACGTCGAGCACGGGCAGCTGCACGTGTGGCACTGCTACGCGGTGGACGGAACGCACACCGTGGTGGGCCCAACGACGGTGCCCGCCGAGGTCACGGTGCCTGTGCCTTCTGCGCTGCTCGCGCTGCTCCCGGGAGCCGTGTCATGACGGCGAAGAAGAGCGGCGGTCGACGTGCGCGGCGCGACGACTACAGCGTGCTGCGCTTCGTGGCCTGTGGCGAGCTGATCCTGCTCGTCGGCGATGACGGCAAGCCCGTGACCACCGCGGAAGCTGCTCGTCGTGTGGCGCACGACACGCACGGCTGGCACGTGCTCGGCAAGGCGCCACGCAGCACCGTGGCCCATGACACGCCGGCGGGCCGATGCGGCTGGTGCGTGAGCGGGCCGCGCAACGCGCTGATCTACAAGAAGTGGGATCGGTACTTCTTGACGGCGTTCACCTTGGAACCGATCGACGGCGAGGGCACGGGCTAGGCCCGGAGCGCTCGCACAATGACGCGCGGTCCGTCCGCGTGTACCCGCCCGCAAGGGCAGATTGAAGGAAGCATGACTGACACAACAATGACGAAGGCGCCTTGCGCGCTGACCGAGGATGAGCGCTGGACGCTCATCCATGCGTTGGCCGTAGCGGCCGACGAGTACAACAGGCTCGCCCTCGGGCCTGATATGGGCAGCCTCAGCGAACAGTTCCGCCGCCAGGCCAAGGCGGCGAGGGCCATGGCGGCCCGGCTCGAGTGCGCGGTGCGCATCGAGGTGACGGCTTAGCCATGATGCACACAAGACGGGTGTTCGACGTGGCGAACGTCGCGGATGCTGCGGAGCTGGCTGCGAAGCTCGTGGCGCACTCGTGGTGCCTGTGTGTCGGGTTCCGGCACGCCGGGCACCTGCTCCTGAACGACGCGTTCAGCGAGGACGGCGCAGCCGAGTTCGTCGTGATCCGCGAGTCCGACGGGGCCGTGGTCGAGTCGCTCACGGTCGGGTGGATGGACGCCGAGTCGATCGAGTCGGCGCTGCGCGACCTGGGCACGCTCACTGAGACGTATGGGACGGTGGAGCCGCGTCTCGACCATCCGTCGCCTTGTAGGCACTGCGCATGAGCACGCCTCGCGCGGACACGTTCGTGGCCACGGCGTTCTGCTCGACGGCCGACAAGCACCGGTTCCACACGGCGCTGGTTCGCTTCGTCGAGTCCGGGTTCGAGCAGCGCTTGTTCACCATGACGCTGTACCGGCGCCTGTCGCAGACGTTCGGGCACATCGCCCACTACGACCGCGGTGGGTTCTGGGACTTCTGGTTCGCTGGCCCCGTCTCGCACGTCTCGTGGGTCGAGCACGTGCTGCGGTGGCCGTGCTACGGCGACCCGACGCACTCGTACTCGGACGTCGAGCGCTCGTTCCTGCGTTGGCTCGATGCTGGTGGTTGGCGCGAGAAGCTGCGCGCTGCAGCCGAGGCGGACGCGCGCGCGGTGGATCTGAGCGAGCTGGCTCGATTGCAGGACAAGTACGGGTGTGGCTCGTGAGCAGCTCCGTGCGTCCGCGCGCAATCGACGTTGCGCTGGCCATCTGCGCGGCGGTGCCGCGAGCTGGCTGGGTGCGTGATGCGAGGAACGCCCCGCTTGCCCGGGCGACGCGACTGCTCGTGCACGAGCACGTGGTCGTGGGTGATCCGCACGGCGACAGTAACGGCGCGCTGGTCACCATCTACACGGAGGCATCGGACGGCTGCTGGCCGCCGTGGCAGTCCGGGTACCATGACGAGCTCGACATCGTCGCGCGCGTCTCGGACCTGCTGGACGGGTACGACGTCGACATCGTGAGCACGACCGTGTGCGGGGTGTACCGCTCATGATCGAGCACGTGCCCGTGGTGCCAGGCGTGCTCGGACCGGCGCAGTTCGACGCCGAACAGTTCGACGTGGACCAGCTGGCCGACATCGTGCTCGGTGGCCACGTCCGGCTGACGCTGCGGTCGAAGAAGACCGAGGCGCGCCGCACGTACGAAGTGCTGGCCGAGCCGGTCAAGGATGACCAGCGCTCGGTGCACATGGTCCGCACGCTGTACGGCTCCAACAACTCGGCCGACTACGTGAGGCTGGGCCTGATCTTCGAGCGGCGGTACTACTACAACGGCGCGACGTTCAAGTACCCGTGGGGCGGGACGCCGGATGAGGACTCCGTCGCGCACAAGGCGTTCCAGTACTTCTGGTCGAACCTCATGCAGCAGCGCGTGCCTCCGCAGCTTGAGGTGTTCCTCGCTCGCCAGTGCATCGACTGCAACCTGTGGCTGACCGTGCCGGAGTCGATCATCGCGGGTCGCGGCCCGACGTGCGCGGCGCGCGCGTCGCGAGGAGGCACGCGATGACCGAGTTCACGTTCGACTGCCACCAGTTCGACGAGGACGGCGGCGTCGTGGCCACGTGGCGGGTCGAGTTCACGGCGACGCCGGGCGACCCGGGCTGCGTTACCGGACCTATCGAGCGCTGCTATCCGCCGGAGGGCGGCGAGGTCGACGTGCTGTCGGCAGCGCGCATCGATCGGCCGTGGGTTACGTCGCGCGCCGATATGGACGCCTTGTACGGGGACGCGGACCTGTTGGACGCCTGCTACGAGCACGCCGAGACGCAGTGGGCCGACGACGCCGACGGTCCGGAGTACGACCCGGACGACGACGGCGGTCCCGACGACTGGATGGACTAGCGCAGTGTCGCGCGACGACAACGGCTGGATCACGCCTTCTGCGATGGCAGCGGGGCTGGAGACGGTGCTCGACGGTATGACGACGGCGCAGCTGCTCTCGGTGCCGGGGGTGACGGAGCTGCTGCTCGAGGAGCTGAACAACGACGTCATCTCGATGCTCACACTCATGATCGAGCACGACGATGAGTGGGATAAGCTGTACGTCGGCTCCGAAGATGACGGCTGCTACGTGCAGGTGGACGAGCTGCCGCACGGCTGCGGCTACCAGCTCACGGTGACCGTGGACAGCGCGACCGGCTCGTTCGTCGAGGACATCGTGTCGTTCGAGTACGGCCACAAGACGCGGGCGGACGCGCAGCGTCGCGGGCTGCACGCGGCGCTGGAGTGGTGCTCGGTCAACGACGTGGAACCGAACCTGACCGATGAGTGCAAGACGCTCTTGGGCTACGACACGGACGACACGGAGTCGTCGTCATGACAGACCGCGTGCTGGGCACGGAAGTCGGCAGCGTCGGCTCGATGATCGAGTTCGAGGCGCATCGCGGCTTCGTCGGGATGCAGATGTTCTGCGCTCGGTGCAAGGGCATCCTCGATGCGCACCGGTCGCAGTCGATCGACGTCGAGCACGGAGGCAAGCTGGTCTTCTCGAAGATCGTGTGCCGCAAGTGCTCGCCAGCAGCGCACGGTGGGCTGTCGTTCCTGCCTAACGCTGCAGCACTCACGATTCGCACCGTCACCGGATGGTGCTTCAGCGAGGAGGGCATGCGCGAGAGCGCTGAGCCCTCACTCGCTACCGGGGGCGACGCCCCCAGAAAGGATACGAGTATGAATGAAGAAGAGACGGCGACGCCTACGGGACTGACCGTGGCCGACGCGAAGAAGCTGTGCGGCGCGCTGCGACGCGCGCAGTACAGCGTGAGCTGGTCGGACGACAGGCTCAACCTGAGAGCGTTCAGGGTCGAGCGCGATATGGGAGGCGAGGACGCGGTGATCGTGACGACTGACGGTCACCGGCTGACGGTCGCGCGGGTGACCGGGCTTCGGCTGCCTCGCGATTGGTCGGTGCCGCTGACCAACAAGCGCGAGCTCCGGACGTTGGTTACGATGCCGACGGCGATGTTGTCGGCGCTGGCCGACGCCGATCGAGCGTGGGCCGAGCCCGATCGGCGAGGCCAGTCGACGTTCAGCCGTCAGTCCTTCCCGGACTGGCGACAAGTGGTGCCGAGCTCGCACGCGTGGTCGACGAAGGTGATGACGGCGTCGCTGAAGGAGGCGCTGGCCGAGTCGGTCAAGGCGCTCAAGGAGCGGTACGTGACGCGGCGCGAGACGTACGACGGCCGGGTGCTCGAGCATCGCGCGACGGTCAAGGCAGCCATGGCTGCGTGCAAGGACGCACGTGAGGGCGAGGGGCGGCCGAACGCGATGGAGTACCGCAAGCTCACGGTGGCCAAGGACGCGGCCAAGGCAGATGCGAAGAAGCACCGCGAGGCCGCGCCGTCCAAGATACATCGGGTGGCGGTGGTGGTGCACCCCGATTCCACCGCCTTGGATACCTGCGTGAAGGACCGCAAGGCGCGGCGCGTCGAGACGTTCGACTCGTCGGGCTCGTGCACGGTCGGACTCAACACGTCATTCCTTCTCGACGCGCTCAAGGCGTGCGGCGCGGGTGACGGGTCGACGACCATCGAGGGCAACGATGAGCTGGCCCCTGTTCGCGTCTACTCGGATCTCGCCGACGGGTTCATGGTCGTGATGCCGATGCGGCCGGAGAAGGACGAGGACGACAGCTGATGCCGCTGTTCGTGGACGGCGGCGGGTCCGCGGCGGGCGGTCGCTTCAACCAGCTCTGCCAGGACCAGGGCTGGTCGAACGCGACGCTGCTCGACATGGCGATGGATCACATGGCGCGCGAGGGCGTGTTCGAGTCGTTCGTCGAGTCGTTGGAGGAGCGCGCTGCGGAGGAGCGCGAGGCGACCGAGCTGTTCGAGGAGGACACGGTATGAGCGCCGCCGCTAGCGCCGACCGCGCAGCCGCTGTCTCCGCGGAGGTCATGGGTCGGGCGCAGCGCTCCCGGCGTCGGCCGCCGAACGGTGTCGTGCTCTATGACGGGCCGTCGCTGTATGACGGGCGGGCGATCGTCCAGATCGCGGTCGGGACCATCGACCCGTCGCGGAACACGAAGACCGGCGCGTGCATCCAGGTCCACACGCTGCTGCGTGACGTCGACCCGGTCACGGCGCGCAGGCTCGGCTACGACGGGAGCATCTGTGGCAACTGCCCGCTGCGCATGGGCGGCTGCTACGTGGTGCTCGTCAACGGCGTGCTGATGGTCTGGAAGTCGTTCCACGCCGGCAAGTACCCGGACGCGTCGGCCTGCGATGTGCTCGAGCACATTCGCCTGTCGCGGTGGTTCCTCCGGGGCGGCGCGTACGGCAACCAGTCGGCCGTGCCGTTCGAGGTGACCGAGCAGCTGCTCGAGGCGTACTACGCCGGAGCTGGCTCGCGCGGTCACAGCTCGTACCTGCACGACTGGCGGACGTGCGACGAGCGGCACTCGGCGGCCGCGATGGCGTCGGTGGAGACTGTCGAGGGCGCGCTGGAGGCTGCGGCGCGCGGGTGGCGCTTCTACCTGTCCATGCTGGAAGACGAGGCGCCCGCTGCGCTCGCTGCACTGGCTGATGCCGGCCTCAACGTGGCGCAGTGCCCGTATCGGGCGACCGACCCGACGACGCCGCAGTGCCGAGACTGTGGGCTGTGCAACGGTAAGAAGGGCGAGGACGATCAGCGCGCGCACATCTGGAACCCAGCTCACGGATCGGCGGGCGCCATGGCCGGGTATCGGCGCATGCGCAAGTCGCTGCCGGTGCTGAGCAACGTGGCCAGCACGGACGACGTCGTGCCGTCGCCGGACATGTCGCCGTGCTGCGGTGCCTACACGACGTGGGTCGACGGTACCCACTGCTGCAAGAAGTGCTACGGCGAGGTGCCGCTGCTGTGAGCGATCACGACTCGCACTGGACGCTGGTCGAGCCCGACGTGGGCTACTGCGTAGAGTGCACGCTCGAGGCGTGGCTGGCTGACGGCAGCCGGTGCCTCGACTGCTTGCACAAGGAGCAAGAACAAGACGAACGGGACATCGAGGGTGCTGCACACGGGAGCGCCTCGACTTCACCCGCTACCGCTGAGCGCTGCTCGGCAGAAAGAGAGGCATAACATGCCTAATCACGTGACAAACGTATTCGCGGTCCACGGACCGCAAGGCGCGTTGCGCGCCTTCATCGACCGGCACATCTACGAGAAGTCAGGACCGGCGAGTGTGGTCACCGGGATCGTCCCGGCGCCGGTGATCACGCTCGACTTCGAGTCGGTGGTCGTACCGCCGGCCGCGCTGGGGGACGCGTCGTCGGTCGCCACTGAGGGCGCGCTCGCCCTAGTGATTGCGGCGTTGAACAACGATAATCAGTTTACGGCGCAGTCGTACGGGCTGATGCACCACGGTGGTGTGCCCGACCCACGGAACCGACTGCGGCGCAAGAGCTCGGCGCCCGCACCAACCAAGCACGCGATCGAGTGGACGCCCGGAGCTGGACACGACCTCATCCGCGTCATGGACAAGCAGCACGGTGCGGACTGGCGAGCAGAGGCGCACGCGTTCCTGCGCTCCATCGTCGAGTGCGAGGGCCACGGGTCCTGGTACTCGTGGAACGTCGCCAAGTGGGGCACGAAGTGGAACAGCTACGACTTCAAGTGGCGTGACGCCGCGGGGCCGGAGTCGCTCACCGGTGATGATGATGAGCCGGGAGTCATCACTGCGCAGTTCGACACGGCGTGGTCAGTCCCGGAACCGATCTTCAAGGCGTTGGCCGAGCAGTACCCGACGCTGCAGTTCCACGTCTCGGCCTTCGACGAGGGCTGGAACTTCTGCGCCGAGGGTTGGTTCGGTGCATCGCTTGGTGAGCTGATGCCCACGTTCGAGCACTACAAGGTGAAGCGCGGTGACGGGCGCGCCGAGCGGCTGCACGTGACCTGCTACGGCTACCCGATGGAGAAGGAGGACTAGTCGATGAGCATCCAACGCAACCTGGTGTTCCCCGCGTCGGCGGACCTCAACACGAAGGTGCTCGCCCGTGCGATGGACCACGCGACGTCGCAGCTGCTGCAGGACTTCGCCGACCAGCTCAGCGCATACGGCTTCTCCACGGACGATAGCTCGCTCTTGCGGCTCGCGTGCGTCGTGCGCGTTGTCCGCGAGCAGCTCGACGCGCGAAGGGAGGACTAGCCTTGTGGTTGTACGTGCCAGCTCTGTACGTGCCAGCGGACCACGGGTCCTCGGACTCTGTGCCGGTATCGGCGGACTCGAGCTCGGCGTCCGACTCTGTGACCCCCGAGCCCACGCTGTGTGCTTTGTCGAGCGGCAAGACAGCGCCGCGGCCGCTCTCGTGGCGCGGATGGAAGACGAGGCCATGGCACCGGCTCCTGTCTGGGATGAGCTTGCCACCTTCGACGGCCGACCGTGGCGTGGCGTCGTGGATCTCGTCACTGCGGGCATCCCGTGCCAGCCCTTCAGCCGAGCTGGCAACCGTCGTGACCTTGCCGCTGCCCGGGGCGTCGCCGACCCCCGATGGCAGTGGCCGCACGCCAAGCGCATCATCGGAGAGTGTGAGCCCGGCTGGGTCTTCCTCGAGAACGTCCCGGCGCTCGAAGACAACGAAGCGTTCGGCGTCATCGTCTCGGACCTCGGACGTCTCGGATACCGGACCGCGTCGATCGTCGTCGACGCATTTGCGGTTGGCGCCTCTCAAGGGCGAGCGCGGCTCTTTGTACTGGCCCACGCCGACGGCGCTGGACGCTCGGGCGTCACGCAACGCGACTTGCAACCGGACCCGTGGAGCGGAGTCTCGGCACCACGCTGGTTGGACGCTGACCGACGTGCTCTATATCCTCCCCGTGCCGGACGGGTCGGCGACTGGGCGCAATGGCCAGCCGCTGCTCAACCCCACCTTCACGGAAGTCTTGCAGGGGCTCCCGGTCGGGTGGACCGACTCCACCTCACCGGTAACGCAGTTTCACCTCTGGTGGCAGCGTATGCGCTCGGCCATCTGTGGTCTGCACTTGCTGGAGAGCGGCTATGTGTCCCGGCCGGCCGCCGCTTCGACCTCAGCTGAGCTGGAGGACACGGCATGACGACGCACAGCATGCCTATCGCAGAGGCGCAGGCCGTCGCAGCGGCGAACGCGAAGGTGCTCCGTTACAACGCGTCCGGGCGCGTGCGTGGTGACCAGCACTGCGGCACGTCGGGGTTCGTGAACTACATGCCGACGTTCGACGGCGTGCGGGCGGCCAAGGCTGAGGTGTTCCGGGACTACCCGGGCGCGGTGATCGTGGACGGCAGCGACGACTGGCTCTCGCCAGCGTGCGGCTCGCCGCAGCTGCTCGTACGGCTGTTCAACCTGCGCTTGTTGGCCAGGTTCCACGCCGGCATCAGCGGCATCACCAGCTCGGGCATCGTGCTGTCGGCGGCGGAGTTCGAACGGTTCACCGCCGAGTACCACGCGGCCTTCGACTATGACGTGGGGCGCTGGCTCCACATTGAACGGGAGGCGGATGCAGACGCGTCCGCCGCCGCAACCGGCGCACAGAGCGCCACAAAGGAGTAAACGTCATGGGTCTGTTCAGTTACAACTGCGAGTGCTGTGGGCATCCGATGCTCGCACCGCACGCGACGAACCGCATCAACGCCTGGATGAATCAGGTGGTCGTGATCAAGTACGGCCGCAAGTCTCCGCTCGTCGGCTCGTACGACGGCTACGGCCGCGTCATGGGCGCAGCGGGTGGCGACATCGGCTACCCGATGCGAGGCACCGTGTACCACGAGGCGTGCTGGAAGGCGGCGGGCTCGCCGCCCGAGTACAAGGGGCCCTCGGCCAACGCGGAGTGCCAGGGTCACTTCTTCGCGGAGGGGGCGCACGACATGGTGGAGCCTGGGATGCCGGCGACAGCGCCGACGCGCGTCGCCGTCCGGCCGAACAGTATCGCGCCGACGTGCCACAAGGACGGCAGCGTCACGTACTGGGCCGTGTACCTGCAGAGCTGGGAGCGGCGCGTCCGGATCGTGCCGAACCACGAACTGGCCGCGATGAACGCGCGCGACCGGCTCCGCATCATCCGGCACTTCGCCAACCACATGGCGCAGTTCGTCGACGCGCCCGGGGCGAACTAGCGTGCGCATCTTCGAGGACGGGCAGCTCGTGGACGCCACGTTCACCGTGGAGCCGTCGCGCTTCGGCCTGACCGTCGTGTTCCATGCCCGAGCGGGCTCGGGCAAGACGCGGAACGCCGAGTACGCTCGGGGCCTGCGGCTGCTGTGCCGCCGACTGCCCGGCCTGGGCCTGCCGCGCAAGGTGGAGCTGGCCTCGCGGACGGCGGCCGACTGGCCCGCGGCTGAGCGGACGCTGCTCGACCGACGGGCGTGCGAGAAGCTGATCGAGCAGGCTGCGCCTGCGGAGCTCGCCAACGAGATCATGCGGAGGGCGGCCAAGGCTGGACGCAAGCCGGGAGCGAAGGGCTCGGGCAACCCGTCGAAGCGCGTGCGGTTGTTCATGGACTGGCGCGGCTCGCCGGACGCGGGGGACGTCGAGGCGGCCTTGTCGCGCTTCGTGCCCGGAGCGCTCGAATAATGAGCGAGCGTACACCTGTGCCGGCCGACGCGATCGACGTGGCGTGCCCGCGTTGCGGAGCGCGTGCCGGGTCGCAGTGCCACGACAACATCGGCTACGGCGCGCTGCACTTCGAGCGGCGGCAAGCGGCGTCGCCTGTGTCGTACAAGGGTGCGAACGCGTGGCGCGTCGCGATCGAGCTGACCGTGCCGATGCGACAGGCGGACGCAGCGCGGTTGGGCGACGACGACGCTAACCTCGAGGACGTGGCCATGGAGGTCTGGCTCGATCGCATCCGGCCGATGCTGCAGCGGATGGCCGAGCGCGAAGGGACACGGCTGCGCCACTGGCACGGTCAGCGGACGATGCCGATGAAGTGTGCGGACTCCTAGCATGGGCTACCTGCCGTGCACTGCACGTGCAGTGGTGTTACACGTTACAGTGTTTCTGTCCGTACAAGCTGGCCCGCGCGTTCGGCACGTGAGCTGCAACGGAGCCTGACATGAGCATCAAAGCACCCAACTACACCCTGCCGCGCGCGTCGTCCGCGACGACGGCGTCCGAAGCACCAGCGGCGGCCGAGGCGCTCGCGTCTACTGTCGACCCGGCAGCTGGGCACGACACGGAGGACCGGCGCGTGGACGCGTTCAGCCGGCGCGGTAGCGTCTCGGTCGCCGAGCCTGCGTCGGCGGTCTCGGCACCGACGGCGGACCGCTTCCAGGACCACGGGGGCTGGCCGGACGCATCGCCCGTGGCTCAGACCAAGGCGCTGGCCACAGCGATCACCGGCGTAGCGGTCGGGGCTATCGGCGTCGTCGGCGGCGTCGTCGCGGCAACTGGCGCCGTCGCTACGATCCCTGCGTGGGGCACGGCCGTCGGCGCAGGCACGCTCATCGCCGGAGCCGGCTTGCTAACGAAGTCGCTGGTCGATCTGCTCGGCGTCGCGGGTGGTGACGACCCGGCAGCAAAGACCGTTGGCGACTCGTACTTCGAGGCGGACTTCGACCGCGACCAGGTCGTCGGTCCGTACACGCCTCGGCAGGAGGCTAGGCACGAACGAGACTACGTCGGGCGCATCACCGAGCACGGATCGCGGCTGGATCATCACCACATCCAGACCAAGCAGGAACGTGCGGATGCGGCGGTGACGCCGACGAAGACGAAGACGACCACGCCCTCCGTTACAACGGCGTCCATCGAGATGGGAGAGCCAACGATCCACGAAGTCCCGGACGAGTTCATCCCGCACCCGCACCCAGACCCGATGACGCCCGTGGAGCCTGGCGAGATCGTGCTGCGGCCCGAGACTGCGGAGGACGCTGCGCATCGGCGCGCGTTGACGGACGCATCGGGACAAAGAGAGACGCTCTTGGGTCGGTCGGCCGTGACCGGCCAGGTCGCGGGCGCCGAGACCGTTCGTCCAGCGGACACGTACGCGCCGCAGGGGCTGGGCAACGGAGCGCCGCAGGCTCCGGTGCTACCGGCGCCGGACACGCCGGTCCACGACGCGGCGCGGGTCCACGACCTGGCCGCGAAGCTGGTGACGACGCCGAACGCGGGGCTCGGTGAGGAGACGGTGCGGCCGTCCGGGACTCGGCCGGCGTCAGACTTCCGGAGCGTGATCCGTGGGTAGCGAGTCAGGGAACCCGATCCTCGGGATCATTCTCCTAGCGCTCGCACTGCTGACGTACTTCCTGCCGTCGATCGTCGCCGGCTACCGCAAGCACCGAAACACGACGGCCATCTTCGTGCTCAACCTGCTCGGCGGTTGGACGGGCGTCATCTGGCTCGGCGCGCTCGTCTGGTCACTGCTCGAGGAGCGCAAATGACACTCGAGTGGCCCAGTGCCGACGCGGTCGTCAGCATGCTGCTCGTGCTGTCGCTTGTGCAACTTGTCTTGCTCTTGCAACTCTTGGGGAAGAAGTAGAACCGGCCAGCGAGTCTGGCCAGAAAGGACACATCATGTTCATCGGACTATCGATTCTCGCAGTGGTCGTCGCCAGCACGCTCTTCGGGGCGGGGGTGCAGACGTGGCGAACGGAGCGCCGAGAGCGCCGAGAGCGCCAGGAGGACGAGGCGCGGGCGACCGCTCGGTCACTCCGGGAGATCGCCGACGAGAACCGGCGCATCAAGGCGGCCATCCGCAGCATGCAGACGCGCGTCACGACGCCGCAGCCTGTACCCGTCGCACGGCAGATCCCGTCGGTGGTGGGGCCGGCGTACCCGGACCTGTCGCGGTACATGACGCGGCCGGACAAGCTGCCGGACGCCACGGTGCCGGACTCGCCGTCATCGACGGAGCACGGCCTGCTGGTTCCGGCTCCGGCTGCGACTGTCGAGCTACGCCCAAAGGACCGCGACTCCTGATGGCGCAACCGGCCATCCGCTTGTCGCGGCCGCAGCTGTGGACAATCCTCGACATCGAGAGCGGCTACCGAGGCTCGGACGCCACGTGGCGCTGGGACATGCGCGTGTTGCGGGCGATGGAGAAGCGCGCGCTGATTCATCCACTGCCGGATGAGGTGCCGGCGCCGGGTCCTGCGCGTGAGGCGTTCCTGTTCGACGTCACGGCCGTCACGGAGTTCGGTGCGCACTGCCTGGAGCTCGCCGAGTGGACGTACACGACGTCGTACTTTGAGGAGGACGTGTAGATGACGGCGACACAGCGCTGGCGGGACCGGCGCGAGTCGTTCCGGCCCGCGGTGGACTGCCGCTTCGAGCCTGGTCGCCACGAGGTGCTGCCCGTTGACGAGGCGACCGCCAAGGCATTCGTGCAGCAGCACCACTACAGCGGGACGTACCCCGCTGCTCGGTTGCGGTACGGGCTGTTCGAGGCGCCACGGCTTGGGGTGCCGCGCTTGGTCGGAGTGGCCGTGTTCAGCGTCCCAGCTCAGCAGCGGGTGGTGCCGCGCTGGCTCGGCGTGGACGCGCTGGCCGGCGTGGAGCTCGGCCGCTTCGTGCTGCTCGATCACGTGCGCCGCAACGGTGAGTCGTGGTTCATCGGGCAGTGCTTCGCGCGTATGCGTGCGGAGCGCCCGGACATCGACGGCGTCGTCTCGTACGCGGACCCGATCGAGAGGCGCACTTCGGACGGGCAGATCGTCAAGCCGGGGCACCTCGGCATCATCTACCAGGCGACCAACGGCGTGTATCGGGGTCGAGGGTCTCGACGCACGCTGACGTTCGCGCCAGACGGCAGCGTCATCTCGCAGCGGGCGCTGTCGAAGATCCGACTGGGCGAGCGCGGAGCTGGCTACGCGTACGCGCAGCTGCTCGATGCAGGCTGCCCTGCGAAGGCGCCGCATGAGGGAGATCGGGCGTACGTGGAGCGCGTGCTCGCGTCACCCAGCGTCCGACGACAACGACACCCCGGTAATCACGTTTACTGCTGGGGGCTGAAGCGCAGAGTTGCGCGGAAGCTCTCAGCCTTTTCGGAGCCGTACCCGAAGTACGGCGCCGCGGCTTAGGCCGCAGAAGGAGACAACGATGAAGTTCAAAGACAAAGCCGGTTGGGAGCGGGGACTCGCCAACAACACCGACCCGTACGGCCGCGCCGTGTACGTGTACGCAAAGCGCTGGGCAGACGCGATGGAGGCGGCGATGGACGCGGGCGAGACGCTCGCCTCGTGCGCGCAGCGTACCGGGCGCGCCGCGGACACCGAGGGCATCACGGGGTTCATGTACGGCGCGGCCGTGTCGACGCTCTCGCACGTCTGGGAGCACGGAGAGGAGCTGCGCCGGTGGCACAACCTCGACACCCAGCTTGGTGATGAGGGCGAGCGCGCCAACGAAGGCGGCGGCGTGCTGAACCCGGCGCTGCTCAGCTTCGGATCGAAGTAACCGCGATGGGATACCAGACAGACTTCGAGGGCGAGTTCACGTTGGACCGTCCGCTCGACGACGAGACGTACGCGTTCCTGTGCAAGCTCGCGAAGACGCGGCGCATGGCGCGCGACACATCGAAGCTGCCCGCGCCGGACGCGGACCACTCGTCCTTCGGCTTCGAGACCTGGGGCCGAGACGGCGCGTACTACGTCCACGGTGGCGGGGTCTACGGTCAGGAGCGGGACGCTTCGGTCCTCGAGCCCGAAGCGGCACCGCACGGGCAACCGGGTCCGTGGTGCCAGTGGGTGCCGTCGGACGACCGGCTGCACATCGGTTGGGACGGTGGCGAGAAGTTCTACGACTACGAGGAGTGGCTCCAGTGGATCGTCCACCACGTCCTCGCGCCGCGGGGCTACCACCTCAGCGGTGAGATCGAGTGGCAAGGCGAAGAGCCGAGTGATCGCGGCAAGCTGATCTTGGACCGCAACGCGCTGACCGTGAAGATCGCGCGCGTGGTGTACGACTGATGGGCGGCAGTGGCGGCAGCGGCGGCAACTGCGTGAACGCGCGCGGCACGTCGCACGCCGAGCGGCTGCGTCGCGGGGCCAAGTTCCACGAGGAGCGGCTCAAGCCGCTGATCGGGTACATGGTCGTCGACGTGATGACGCTCGAGCACGACAACGGCAGCTTCGGCGCCGAAGCGCTCACGCAGCGGCTGGTGCTCGCGCCGATCGGCTCAACACACGCGGACATCAACGCGGGACGTGTGGACCCGTACATCGTGGACAGCAGCCAAGACCCCGAGGGCAACGGTCCTGGGTGGCTGTACATCGACAAGTTGAGCGACCTCGCGTCGCAGAATGGAGAAGACGATGAATGACAACAGACACGACAACGACAGACACAGCAGCAAGTACCGATCGATCGACACTGTGCTGAGCGCGGTCGTCACGGCCGTGGGCCGCAAGCCAGCGGGGCACGACCCGCGCACCATCGAGGTGCTGGGGGACGAAGTCGTGTTCCTCGACCTGCGCCCGCGCCGTGGCAAGTCGGGAGGCTGGACTGGCGTGAACGTCGGGACGGTGACCAAGGCCGGTGACACGCACGTGATCACGAGCCTGAGCACGCCGAACGGCCGCACGGTCCGGCTGTGCTCGGATGCCGAGCTCGACGACCTCGTGACGCGGGTCGCCGCGTTCGTGCGGACGTACATCAAGCGCCTGGAGACATCGGCGTGAGCACCGCGGCGCGGCACTTCAACGTCGTGAAGGTGTTCACGGCGACGATGCAGCGTGATCGCGAGCGGCTCGGCGAGGACGTAACCGCGTGGCTGCAGGCGCACCAGGAGCTGACGACCATCGACAAGGTCGTGACGCAGTCGAGCGACAACGAGTACCACTGCTTGTCGATCACGCTGTTCTGCTGGTCACCTAGCTAGACACATGGCTTCCCTCAAGCACGTGACCCGCGAGGGGCTACTCGCGGCGATGGCGTCGTACGACGAGCTAGGCGCGGCCGCGTTCCACGAGAAGCACGGCACCAACCCACAGGTCGCCCGGCGCGGCGGTCGCGGCGGCTACATGATCGAGCACGGCGGCAAGAAGTACCCGTCCAAGGCGATCATGGCTGCGGCGGCCGGGCTCACGCCAGACCGCTTCAGCGGTGGTCCGGCGGCGCTGGGCGGTGTGCTCAAGCGGGCCGGGCTGGCCCTCGTCCAGCTCTGCCTCGCGGGCATCGTGGCGCTCGCCGGTGCGGCTCCGGCAGCTCCGGCGACGCCTGCGTTGCCAACGGGGCTGGTCGGTTGGGACGCGGCCTCGGGCCGGCCGGCGGCGTACTTCGCGAGCGGCTCGAACCAGCCGGCGAACCTCCGTGGCTTCGCGAGCGTCGGCCAAGCGATCGGCGTCGCGGCCGAGGAGGTGTCGACGATCGGGGAGGACACGCTGTACGCGATACGGCATCTGGGCCTGCCGCTGTTCTTCGACACGTCGGCGTTCAAGGAGATGCGCTTCGGCCCGGCTGGGCCCCAGGCGGTCTATCCCATCTCCCACGGCATGTGGACGCGGCGACTCGACCTGATGACTCGCGTAGGCATGGTGTACGGCTCCCAGGCGCACCTGGTGGCGCCCGACCGGGTCGGGTGCCCCCTGACTACCCTAGCGCGCCTCGAGCGCTACAGGGACGTCGTGAGGGGCTGGCACGGCTGCGGGTGCAACGTGCTCGTCTGCGTACAGAAGAGCGACGAGTGCTCGATGACGCAGTCGCAGTTCGACATCGCGGCCACCGCGATTCTCGGCTTCGACTACGTGCGGGCGATGCCGATGTCGAAGAACGCGACCACGCTGGACGAGCTCCGGCTGTTCGCGCACACGCGGCGGCCGGCGCGCATGCACCTGCTCGGGATGGGGCCGACGTCGAAGAAGTTCGCTCGGGCGCTCGGGGCGATCGCGTTCGGGCGTCCTGACTGTCTCGTGACCTGCGACAGCAACCTGCTGACGCAGAGCGTGGGGCACACCAACGGTAGGGCCAACCACCCGCGCGAGCGTCGCGGTGGCCCCCGTGTCTTGACGGCGGCGCGTCGCGTCGCTGGGGAGCTGATCTCGTCCGGGCTCAGCTCCATCACCTCACTGCCCGAGCTGGCGATCCGCATCGCCTTCGGGCCCTCGCCCAGCGTGCAGCTGCAGCTGGCATAGCAACCGCACATCGCGCACGGGTGCAGACCGGGGCCTGGTGCCCTGGTCCGCACCCGTGCGCACCGTGCAGAAAGGGAATTGAACAGATGAAACACATGAAGAAGGAGCACACGCACCTGCTCATCATGGAGGGGCAGCGTGGGACCGAAGACCTGGTCGAGCCGCTGGAGCTGGAGGAGCCGGTCGTGGAGTCGGCGCTTGAGTACATCGACGAGGAGCTTGGGGAGATTGGGCCGCGTATCGTGTGTGGGGTTCGGTGGAGTCACGGATACACCAGCGCGGTCCTCGTGCCAGTCGACGCCTTGGTGACGCTGCCGCTCGACGAAGCGCGTGCCGCACACGAGGAGGAGCCGGCATCATGACGGACGACGCAGTCGACATCGAAGCGCGACTCGCGCTGTCGCACGCACTGGTCGACCGGGGTTGGGGGCTGCTTGCCGCACGCTCGGCCTGGTCGGGTGTCGCGACCCGGACGCCCGGCATCGTGCTCGTCGCCGGCGTGGACATCAACTCGCCGCTGCTCGACAAGGCGGGACGAGGCGAGCCGTGGCCCGGCCTGCTCGGCCAAGCGCGCTGTCCGTTCTGCCTCGGCACGACGCGCATCGACGACGTGAAGTACTGCGACGAGTGCGTCAACGGTATGGTGTACCGCTCCTCATGGACGTCGCACCCGGTACCGTGGCCGCAGTTCGGACCGAACCCGGTGCGCAAGGCGTGGCACGTCGAGCGCGGCGGTCGGCTCCTCGGCGCCGGCAACGGCCTGCGTCCGATCGGGCGCATCGTGACGCCGACGCTTCGTAGCATGCGAGCGCACCAACTAGTCGATCGCATCGAGCACGCGGGCGGGTTGTGTAACTGTCCTGCGTGCGAGGGCTCCGGCCGCGGCTGGGGACGCCACGTGCACGACCCCACGTGCCCTGCGTGCCTCGGCGCCGGGCGCGTGTTCCAGGTGCAGGCATGAGCTCGACGCAAGAACGCGCGAACCTCGGCCGTTGTCGAGGGGACTCGCTACCATTACCTCGGACCTGGCCGCGCTCGGGTACGTGGGACTCTGGGACTGCATCCCTGCGCGCGCCTTCGGCGCCCACCACGAAAGAGACCGGTTCTTCCTGGTCGCGTGGGATGCACCCGACCCCAACTGCCGTCCCGTACGGCTCGGGGCAGAACGGGTCGCATGGCAAGGGTGGCAAGTTCGAGAGGCCGTCGGGGAACACGCCGAGCCTCTGGAGCAAGGCGACGTCCTGGGGTGGCGAGCTCGTCCCGCGCTTCACCGAGTGGACGATGGGCTTTCGGCCGAACTGGTCGCTGCCCACGGCTGCTCACCTCGCGAGCTGGATCGCATCCGTGCGGAACGAATCGCAGCGATAGGCGACGCGGTGTGTCCGGTGGTCGCCGAGTGGTTCGGGCGGTGCATCCTCGAGTCGCTGGTGGGCGGTGACGGCTGATGATCGACATGCCGCCTCCCCCCATCCCGGCGACGCAGGTCGTCGGCCCCGCCACGATCGCGACGGGGGCAACGGGCTTCGGGTCGACGGACGCCGTCGAGTTCTGCGTGTTCATCACCAGCAGCCCCGCGCAGTCTGCAGGTGGCAAGGTAGGCCGCGAGATCGAATGGCACGAGTTGCCGCCCAAGATGCGGGCAGGGGAGTTCCTCGACGTCATCACGTACCTGCGGGAGCGTGGACAGGCTGTCGTGGCCTACGATCAGGCAATCAACGCGCTATCGTTCAGGTAGCGGAGGGCGCGCTGCAGGGCGTTCAGTACTGAACTAGACTGACCCGGGGCCCGGAATTCTGACCGGTGGGACTTATCGAAGGATTCCGGGCCCTTGGCGATGCTATAAACGCCGATCACCACCGATCACCACTTAGTTCAGTACTGTTTTGGTGATCCTATTACTGCGAATAATATCGGCAAGTGCGCAGAGTCACCCGCCTTTTCGTTTCTAGTAATTTTAGGATCACCGCGATCACCACGATCACCACCACTTAACTACTATAGTACTTTCAGGAGGCATTCGCCGATTTTCCTGGCGAGGCATATACAGTGGTGATTGTGGTGATTGTGGTGATCTAAAAACTACTACTACTACTACTACTACTTAGTAGAGACACTTAGCGATGTTGTTCACATTATTATTGGCACCACTACTGCCACACAAAAGTGGTGATCGATTCGACTCAACCGGTGACCCCGTTGGTACTCAGTACTCACGCCGTGAGTGCTGAGTGTCGACTATTGACAAGCGGCTCAGTAGCCACTACTGAGCTTCGCAGGAGGACTGCAGAATGGCAAAACGGACAATGAACGCCAGCATCTCGATTCCACGGAGCGTCTTCGACGCGGTGGAGAGTCTGGCCGACCAAGCGTCGAACGGTGTCTTCAGCCGTACGGCGTCCCAGCTCATGGAGATCGGGCACATGGCCCTCAAGTGCGGGTGGACGCCCCCGCCCGGCTGGTGGCCCGAGAGCGGCCGCCAGGTGCCCTTGTACTTCGGCGCTCACACGAGCGCCTCGCCGGGGGCGTCGCTCCCCGGGGCCGAGGGGCCTCTTGGACCGACCGTCGCGCCCGAGCCGGCGCTATCGGCCACGCCCGAACCCGCGTCCGTGCCGGACGCAGAACCCGCACCGTCAGCAGCCGAGCTGCTGTAGGAGGACCCGACCGTGCCTGAATCTGTGCAAACCAATGTCCGCATCGAGCGCGTGCTCTACGCCGGCGACCGCGGCTGGACCGTGACCCGCGCCTCGTTTGAGGGCGCCCATCCACCCGACGCGCCCGTCAGCGGTCAATTCGCCGTTGTCGGTGAACTGGGCCGTGTCACTCCGGGCGATGTGCTCGCTGTCCGAGGCGACTGGGTCAACCACCGCGAATACGGAGTCCAGCTCAAGACCACGTCGGCCGCGCCCGTCATGGGCGGGACAGAGGCCGACCTGGTCGCCTTCCTCGCGCGCATGCCGCAGATCGGCCGCGTCAGGGCCCGGCTGCTCATGCGCGCACTAGGCGGCCGCGCTGCGGTCCTCGCCGCGCTCGAGGACGACCCGGAGCGGCTGACGGTCGTCGATGGAATTACCCTGGAGCGCGCTGAGGCTGTCGCTGAGACGTACCGGGACCAGGTGGGCCTGGCCGACGCGCTCACGTTCCTTGGCGGCCTGGGCCTCGGTGAGCGCCTCGTAGGCCGTGTTCTGGAGACCTGGGAGGGCCGGAGTCGCAAGCTCATCGAGCACGACCCGTACATCCTGTTGCGCGTCAGCGGCCTGGACTTCAAGCGAGTAGACGAGATCGCTCGGTCGAAGCTCGACGTCGCCCGAGACGACGACCGCCGCTGTCGAGCAGCTGCGGCGATCGCGGTGCGCATGGCAGAGGACGAGGGGCACGTCTGGAGCCCCGCGCCCGAGCTGGACGGCAGCGAGTCGTCGCGACTCGCCGGGCGCATTCGCAAGGCGGTAGAGCTCACCCCTGCCGAGATCCAGCGCGGGCTTACGCTCGCCGAGCAGCCGTGGCCCAACGCGCTCGGTTGGGTCGAAGACCCACTGACCGTGCGTCGACACGCGCTCCCGAGCCTGGACAACGCCGACGTGCACTTGCGCGACGACGTGGACCGGCTGTGGAGCGCGCAGCTCGACTTCGACGAGCAGGGCCTCGCGGAGCACATCGTGCGGCTGGTGAAGGGCGGCGCGGCGTCCGATACGACACGCGATCTCGACGTCCCGGGCGACGAGGAAATCTGGAAAGGCATCACGCCAGCACCGGAGCAGGCCGAGGCGGTCGCGGCGATCGCCGAACACCGCGTGCTGGTGACTACCGGTGGCCCAGGCGTCGGCAAGACCTTCACGGTCAACGCCGTCCTGCAAGTCCTCGAGCGCAATGGTATCGAGACGGCGCTCTGCGCCCCGACAGGTAAGGCTGCGCAACGGATGAAGGAGCAGACGGGGCGGGACGCGACCACTATTCACCGCCTCTTGGGGTACGTCCCGGGGCAGGGGTTCCGCCACGACGACGGCAACGTGACCACAGACGAATCTGGAAACAGCACCGGCGGCCCGCTCGACCTCGGTGCCGTGGTCGTGGACGAGTCGTCGATGGTTGACACGGGCCTCTTCCACGCGCTGGTCCGGGCAATCCCGAACAACGCGAGGCTGATCATCGTCGGGGACGTCGACCAGCTGCCCTCGATCGGAGCCGGCCGTGTGCTGCACGACCTCATCGAATCTGGAATTGTGCCCGTGTGCCGGCTCACCAAGATCTTCCGCACGGCGGCGGACTCTCGCATCCCCTACGTGGCGCGCGACATCAACGCCGGCAAGGCCCCGGACCTCGGAGCTGGCGGCGACGTGATGTTCATCCCGGAGGACGACCCGGAGACGCTGGCGGCGTGCATCGTGAAGGCGGTAGCGAACGTGCTGCCCACGTCGAACACTGAGCGCGGCCGGAGGGCGTTCGACCCGATCGCCGAGGTCCAGGTGATGGCACCGCAGAAGAGCGGCCCACTCGGCGTCGAGAGGCTCAATCGCGCGCTGCAGGAGCGCTTGAACCCGGGCGGCGAGCAGGACGGGCTCTGGATTGGCGGCGGGTATCGGGCGCGGATCGGGGACCGCGTCATCCATGTGAAGAACAACTACCGCCTGCTGATCTTCAATGGCGAGATGGGGACGGTCGCCGCGGCGGACTACAAGGGCATCATGGCCGACGAGCTGGACGCGCTCGGGCTGACGACCGGGGACGCTTTCGGTGACGACGACACGGTCACCGCGCCAGTCTCCATCGACGCGTCTGGGCGGTCGGATCGGGTCATGGTGGTCCAGCTCGCGGACAGGCTGGTAGCGTACGGCAAGGAGGACGTCCGGGAACTGCTGCTCGGATACGCCATCACGGTCCACAAGAGCCAGGGCTCGCAGTTCCCGTGCGTGGTGCTCCCAGTGCACGCGGCGCACAGCTTCATGCTGACCCGCTCGCTGCTGTACACGGCCGTGACGCGGGCGTCAGAGCTCGTGGTGCTCTACGGCCAGGCGACTCAGGTCGTCCGAGCGGCCAAGAATACTCGAGGCACGGAGCGTCGCACCACACTGCAGGAGCGTTTGCAGCATGCAATGTCCGAGAAGCCCGCCAGTCCAGACCCGGCAACCCCTGACTTGACTGGTCCGGACTCGCGTGTTGTCGTGTCCGGCGATGACAAAGCCCGCACTGGCTGGTTCGACCAGCTCTGAGCACACGAAGGTCGAGAAGCTGCCTGGCCCTTGGCGCAGGTTCGTCGCGGCTGTGAAGCGCGCACGCGACCGCAAAGGCCTGTCGCAGGCCCAGGTCGCCGAGGTGATCAAGGTGGAGCCCGACGTGATCAAGCGACTCGAGAACGGGAAGGCCGAACCCGGCATCGTGCTGATCGCCGACCTGGTTCGGTATCTGGAAGTCGACCCGATGAACGTGATCTACGGCCAACGCAGCGCCAAGCTGCAGAACCTGACGGCGGTCGCTCCTCCTGCGCCCGAGGCACGACAGGCGCCCGAGATCGAGGTCCCGGAGGGATTGTGAACGAACAGGTCAAGAGACTCTTGGTCCGGCGCCTGACCACTGAGCTCGAAGTCATTCTCAGTAAGCACGCGGCCAAGAAGGTCGCCGAGCAGGCAGCCGCGAACGTCGCGGACGAGGTGATCACACTGATCACGGGCCGACTGAACGCGGTGCTCGGGCAGGACCGGGCGGCGGGGTGAACCAGCAGTGCCGGACATCATCGATGAAATCCTCACCGGACCACGCAAGCGCCTGCACCCTGGCGGAACGAAGGGCAAGGGCACCCGCGGCGGTAAGGGCCGCGACTTCCAGGTGAAGTGCGCGACGACCAAGGAGGAGCGCGCCGTGTTCCAGAAAGCGATCGTCGCGGAGCTGGGCGGTGACCTGCCGGGGCCCGCGCTCCGCATCCTGCTCATTCGCCTGGCCAAGAAGCACGACCTCTTGCCGGCCGAGTATGCAGAGGACTGAGCGTGAGCTGCTCGAAGCACCCACTCTTCCCAGTCTGCGCTCGGTGCGTGGGTGAGGCGCTCGCAGAGCTGGGCGACGCGCTCGAGGCTCTCACGGCCGAGATCATCGCAGAGCAGGCCGGCGCCGAGGCGGAGCAGCTGTCGCGTCACACCGTGGCGCAGGTCGCCAAGGCCGTGCGCCGCTGCGCGAAGTTCGAGGCGAAGGATGTGGACGCAACAACGGACGGAGGCGGGAGCGCGTGATGCGGGAAGCTATCAATAAATACGGTACCCCCATCGGGATCTTCATTTGCGAAGTCTGTGGCAAGGAATTCACGGTGTGTCCCTTGCCCAAGAACCCCGACAACTGGAAAGGATGCCTTGCGCCCGCCTGTGCTTCTTACGACATCAACCGAGACGCTGAAGTCTTGTTCATGTCCGACGAAGAGTTGGCGCAACAACCCGTGGTCAGCCTGGACATGGTCAAGACAAGGAAAGAAGGGCTCATCCAGGTGGGCAAGGACGGTGGTGAAGTGTGAGCGCCTCGGGAGGTCAGACGATGCTGCGAGCGCTTTCGGTCGAGCTGGTTGGTGTGTCGTGCGACTGGGGGAGCTGCGAAAAAGAGGCGAGGGTGGAACGTCTCGACGGACACCTCGTCTGGTTGCCGGTCTGTCTTGGCTGCGCCTGGTCGCTGGACGACGTGGTCGGCCGAGCGCCACCCGACGACGGGCGGGAGTGGGTCCCCTCTTGTGCTCGATGTGGATCGAGCACCCTCTTCGAGCCTTGCTCCAATTGCGATGATGGGACCGTCGAACGGGATTGCGGGGACGGGTTGACCGGGGAGACCTGTCTCGAGCGATGCGAGATCTGCGCCGGCTCCGGCGGATGGCGAGTGTGCCTGTCTGACGATCACTGGTGTGCGGCCCACCCCCGGCCGGGCGGCGAGCGCCACGAGGCCGGGACAATTGCGTGGTCGGTTATCGACCGGGACGCCGGGGGTTCGGACGGTGTGCGGTGAACGTCCAGGGCGTGGAAACGAGGAGCGCTCCGGGCGTCGTACACCTTCGGTCATCGTTTTACCCGGTCGGGCGCTGGCACTACTTCGACGCAACCGAGGCGCGGGCGCTGGCGGCC
>Ga0209756_1000133_pt1 | contig 67508 bp, 57 predicted proteins | sample ETNvirenome_6_85_FD_184071 | JGI IMG/M metagenome (GOLD analysis project Ga0209756, IMG submission 184071) | Marine viral communities from the Pacific Ocean - ETNP_6_85 (SPAdes) (version 3) | ecosystem: Environmental > Aquatic > Marine > Oceanic | place: Pacific Ocean | collected 2013-06-19 | reverse complement strand
TAGCGAACGTCACGAAATAGATAACATAATAGGGAAAACCTTAGAACATGTGAGACAAGGCGGGCAATATGATATTGCTTTGTTGGTCACAATTCCTAATGAGTGGGAAAAATATAGAGCAGCCCCTATTAATGTTGGTATAACCGCAGGAATAGAAACAAGCAAGGTTTCAGCAGCGTGGTTAGATGCCGCAAATAGATTTGTTGATAAAATTATTGTTGTGTCAGAATTTAGTAAAAATATTTTTGAACAAACAGTTTATAATGGCGCTGATCCCAACCAACAGCCGGTAGTTTTAAAATTAGAAACTCCGATTGATGTTGTAAATTACCCAGTTAAAAATTACTCTAAGGTCAACTTAGGTTTAAAGTTTGAATATGATTTTAATTTTCTTGTTGTTGCTCAATGGGGCCCCCGTAAAAATATAGAAAACACCGTTCGTTGGTTTGTAGAAGAATTTATTGATCAAAAAGTTGGCTTGGTGCTTAAGGTTAATCAAAAGAATAATTCCATAATGGATCAACTTCAGGTCGAGAGAGAATTAAAGAATCTTTTAGGTGATTATCCACAAAGAAAGTGTAAGATACATTTGCTCCATGGGTTTATGAACAATGATGAAATACATTCGCTATATGTACACCCAAAGATAAAAGTTTTACTTTCGTTAACTCATGGCGAGGGCTTCGGTCTTCCAATTTTTGAAGCGGCCTATAGTGGCATGCCCGTGGTTTCTCACGATTGGGGCGGCCAGACAGATTTTCTTTATATGGATGTAAAAAATAAAAAAGGCAAAATAAAGAAAAGAGGAATGTACACTAAGGTAGATATTGATCTGCTTCCCATCCAAAAGGAAGTTGTTTGGGAAAATGTTTTAGAGGCGCATTCACAATGGGCGTATCCAAAGCAGGGCAATGTTAAAATAAAACTACGAGAAGTATATAAAAATTATAAATTTAAAAAGTCCGCCGCAAAGAAATTACAAAAACACATTGTAAAAGAGTTTGCTGAACAAAAAATGTATAATCAGATGGCAAAAGCTATAATTGGAAAAGAGGTTAAAAAAGTTTCATCAGAAGAACTACCTAAAATTTCGATTATTACTTCTGTATATGATGGTGACAAATATATTAAAGAATTTTTAGAAGACATTACACAACAAACTATTTTCAAAGATAAATGTGAGTTGGTATTGGTAGATGCAAATTCCCCCGGCAATGAATACACTGTTATTGAAAAGTATATGAACAAGTATCCAGATAATATTGTTTATAAAAAGCTTGACAAAGATCCCGGCATTTATGGAACTTGGAACGAAGGTGTAAAGATGTCAACTGGGGAATATTTAACGAATGCCAATCTAGACGATAGAAAGGCGCCATGGTCCTTGGAAAAACACGCGAAAGAACTTTATTTAAATCCGGACGTTGATTTGGTTTATGCAGATAGCTTTATAACACACAAACTAAATGAAACATTTATGAACAATTCTAGCAATGGTCAGAGATATAACTTTCCAGAATTTTCTATTGATGGTATGAAAATGCAAAATTTACCACACAACAACCCCATGTGGCGGAAGGAAATGCATGAAAAGCACGGGTTGTTTGACGCTAAGTACCGCTCAGCGGGCGATTGGGAGATGTTTTTACGCGCTTCGACTGGAGGATCGGCATTTAAAAAGATTTCTGATGTTTTAGGGTTATATTATTTTAACCCCGAAGGAATTTCAACAAATCCAGAAAACTTTGAGTGGAAAAGAAAAGAAGAAAAAGAAGTTTATGAGAAATATGTATGAAGCTAATAACCTTTTCGCTGTGGGGGAACGATCCTAAATATTTACATGGCGCTCAAAGAAATGCTGAACTAGCTCAAAAAATATATCCAGATTGGATTTGTCGATTTTATATTGCTCAAAGCGTACCATATGGTTTAATCGCTAAACTTAAAAAATATTCAAACGTGGAAGTTGTCGAGTTGGCCGAATTCGGCGATTGGAAGACTTCTACTTGGAGATTTGTGCCGCTTGGGGATCCAAATATAGAAGCGGTGATTTCTAGAGATACAGATTCCCGGCCCACACTAAGAGAAAAAGCCGCAGTCGATGAGTGGCTTGCAAGCGGAAAGAGCTTTCACATTATGAAGGATCATCCGTGGCACTTCACACACCCCATCTTAGCAGGTATGTTTGGCGCCAAAGGCAATTCAGTACCAGATATTAAACAAAAATTAGCAAATTATAAAAATAGAGTTTATTATCATTACGACCAAGATTTCCTCCGAGACGAAATTTATCCGCTTACATTAGAAGATTGCTTAATACACGACGAATTCATCGTTAAAAATCCTTTTCCGACAAAAAGAAGCGGCTTGGAATTTGTAGGACAAGACTTTGATCAAAACGAACAAACAGTTCAGCTACACTTAGATACTTTAAGAATGACAATTGAATGAAAACTCTAATAATACAAGAAGCTGGCCGCCACGAGGCAAATAAAAATTACCGCGAATCTCTTTGTATGCAAAGGGCTCTAAGGTTATTGGGGAAAGAGGCGGATGTTTGGGGGCTTAATCATGAAAACTTTAATAAGACTCCGGAATTTGATTCATATGATTTAATCATAAACTTGGAAAACTATGATGAGACTGGTTGGTTACCTGATTTGTCTTTATATAACAAGCCTGTAAAGCTTTTATGGTCGATCGACGCACACTGTAGAGGCCTCGATCCATATATGAAGATATTTCATGCTGGCAAATATGATAAGGTTTTACAGGCGACAAAAGATTTCGTTAACGAACACAGCGTTTGGTTCCCAAGCGCCTATGATCATACCCTAATGAAGCCTCTGGGAATCGAAAAGAAATATAAGCTAGGTTTCTGTGGCTCTGTTCTTAACAGAGGCGGGTTGCTTGACCTGTTAACTGAAAAATACAATCTTAAGAAAGACATATGGGTACTGGGCGATGATATGGTCCACGCTGTTAATTCCTACAAGATCCACTTCAATGTGAATATAGCAAATGATATAAATTTCCGAAGCTTCGAAACCATTGGAATGGGCACCGTGTTATTAACCAACAGAAACTCTCAGTATTATGAGTTGGGATTTATTGATGGTGTTAATTGTATTATGTATGAAACGCCGCAAGAGTTGTGTTCTAAGATAGAAACATTTTCAAAAAATGATAAAGTGCTTGATATGATTGGCAAGATGGGCTTAGAGTTGGCTAGAAAACATACGTATCTTGAGCGCGCCAAAAAAATAATTAACTTGTATAAGAGTGCTGAGAAATGAAAATAGACAGAGTAATTGTATCGACCAACGATAATCCAAATTATGTTGATTTTTGGCCATTGGTTGCTGAAGCTTGGAATATTATAGGCATTAAACCCACTTTGTTCTTGATTTCTGAGGACTTTGAGGTGGATACGGGTGTCGGGGAGGTAATCCGCGTTAAGCCGCTAGAAACCGCCCCTACGGCGCTGCAAGCGCAGTGTATTCGGCTAATTGGGCCGACTCTATTTCCAGACGAGGTATGCCTGTTGTCCGACTTGGATATGATGCCGCTCAGCCGCGAATATTTTACAGAACAAATAAAGCAGATTGACGATGACAAACTAGCTGTTTTTAGCTCAGACGCTTATCCACGAGGACATCCATGTATTCCAATGTGTTATATTGCTGCAAAGGGTAAACTATATGAAGAGGTTTTTGATGTGAATTTTGATGATTATGCGGCCATTATTAAAAATTGGCATAATATGAATTATGGTTGGAACACCGATGAAAGGATTTTACATGATAAATTAAAATCATGGTCAAAATATGAAGAAAAATGTGTTAATCTCAAGAGAGGATTTAGACAGGGGTTTTCTGCTCCAAAGCGTATTGACAGAACGGATATGGCTTTTGCTCCCATGAAGATTTTTGAAAAGTTTTATATAGATTTTCATATGCCGCGGCCCTATTCTGAGTATGTAGAAGTAATAAATTATATTTTTGATTGTTTCAAAAAATCACAAGAGATATAAAATGCATTTTAAAATTATTATAGCAGCATATAATGTGGAACAGTGGATTAAACACAATATTAAGCAAATTAAAAAACAAACACACAAAGATTTCCAGTGTATTATTGTTGACGACATTTCTACTGACAATACTGTTGCTGCTATACAAGAAGAAATACAAGGCGATCTTCGCTTTGTGTTGTTAATTAATGAAGAAAAAAAATATGCTCTGCAAAACATATATGAGGCGATAAGGCATTCCAGCCCAGCCGACGAGGACATTATTGTCACGGTAGATGGCGACGATTGGCTTTTTTCTGACAATTCTTTAGAAGTCGTAGCGGATCATTATAGAAGAAATGATATTATGTTAACTTACGGAAGTTATGTGCACTATCCAGATGGCCGACTGTCAACACTGCACAAGTATCCACAACAGGTGGTGGAACAAAACGCTTTTAGAGAATACAGCTGGTTAGCAACACATCTAAGAACATTTAAGTATAAGTTGTGGAAAAATATAGAAAAAGAAGACTTATTGCAAGAAGACGGAAAATTCTACAGGATGACGTGGGATTTGGCTTTTATGTTTCCCATGCTAGAAATGTGTGGCGGCAAATTTGAGTTTATAAATGAACCACTTTACGTTTACAATATTGCAAATCCAATTAATGACAACAAAGTTAATGCTAGTTTACAGCTTTCATTAGAAAAGAAAATAAGAAGTAAAAGGAAATACAGTGAACGAATTTTATTGCGAGCCAGCTAAATTAGTTAATTATTTAAGATTTGATATACCTGCTAAGTTTTTTTATGCTAAAAACAGGCATGTAGATTCTTCATTTCCAACAGAACTTTATAGGCACCATCTTAAAGTGTGGAATAACTGCAACGAAATCACAAATCCTCGCAAATCTAATTTTGAAGCATATGTCGAAGAATTTGATAAAATCTTAGAGTCAATCGAAAACACAGGATTCAATAAAAACACTTCTTATGTTCCCGTTTATAATAATACGCCCCTGAACGCGGCACATAGAATTGCGGCAAGCATTTTATACAACAAGAATGTCTTCTGTAGAGACTCTCCAGTACAAGAGGGGCAGTTGGATTGCAGTTATAACTTTTTTAAAAATAGAAACACATACGTACCCGAAGGGCTGCAAACAAAATATGCTGATCAGATTGCTTTAGAATACTGCAAACTTAAGAAAAATACATATATAGTTTCAGTATTCCCCTCGGCCATAGGTCAAGAAGAAGAGATAAGAAGAACTATATCGAAATATTCAAATATAGTTTATGACAAAAGAGCCTTCTTACGTAATTATGGGCCATATAATTTTATAAGAACCCTCTATGAAAATGAAGAGTGGTTGGGGAATTATTCGAATAAATTTCAGGGCGGCGCATATAAAGCCAGCCTTTGTTATAATCGAGTAGATTTTACGAGGATTTATTTGATAGAGGCTGATAATCCAAATAAGCTGATCGAGCTAAAAAATGAAATAAGAGGCTTGTTTAAAATTGGAAAACACTCAGCGCACATCAACGACACACATGAAGAAACTTTACGAATAGCGAGAAGCATTTTTAATGAAAACAGTATTCATTTTTTGAACAATGCTAAACCAGAGTTTATGATGAGATTTGAGAACCTTTTTGGGGAATACAAAAAATGGCTATTAAATTCAGATTTTGATACTGATGATTTTTGTGTGGGCGGCAGCGGAACATTGTCTGCTTACGGCCTTAGAGATTGTAGGGATATAGATTTTTTACACAGAGAAAAACACTTTGGGGCTAATAGCTCGATTATAAGCTGCCACAATAAGGAAATTCATAATTATAATCATAAAAAGGATGAAATAATATTTAATCCGGATAATCATTTTTATCACATGACGTTAAAATTTGCTTCTTTAGATGTTATAAAACAGTTAAAAGAAAAACGAGCCGAACCAAAGGATATTAAAGATGTCCAGTTGTTAAGCGGTGTTTTAAAATAGGGGGAAACAATTATGAGGGTGGCTTTGTGTTTTCATGGCATTGCGTCTGGAACAAATCAACAACAAAATCAAAATATATCTGTGAATTTTAAAGACGCAGTACCTTATTTTTTAGACAACATTGTTAATATAAACGACGAAGTAGATGTCTTTGTTCATACTTGGGGATCCGCCGCGAAGGAAGAAATAGAGGAAGCATACAAACCCAAGTTGTCAAAATATCAAGAACCAATATTTCCCAATTTTAAACACCCCTATTCACATTTTGATTTTGAGAATAATATTCAAAGAAAAATACAGGGCATATACAGTCGTTGGCATTCTTTTAAAGAGGTCGTAAATCTTAAAACGCAACATGAAAAAGAAAACAATTTTCTTTATGATTGTGTAATGGTTTGTAGGTTTGATCTGGTTTTTTATAGGCCGATTATATTTTCTAGATTGGATATGGATAAGTTTTATGTATCACATTGGCATTATAATTGGACACAAAATAAGAAATTTTTTGGATACCAAGAATGCTGGGTTTTTTCAAATACAGAAAATATTAACAAATTTGCAACACTTTATGATCATCTAGATGAATATATGGTTGATAATGGTGAATTAGAAAATTTTGTTGTAAATGAAGTTGGAGAGGCCCGCGCAGCCAAGGTTTCTTCTCATATCATAAGTAGGTGGCACTTGTATACGCGTGGTTTAATTGAAAAAGAAAGATTTTTGGGGCTGGAATATGAAACGTGGTCTCTTTTAAGAAAAATTGGGGTAAGAACAAATAAACATAAACCCTTTTTAGATTCTTTTGTAAAAAATTATGATTTATCTTTTGATCCAAGCGCACACCCAAGAGCAAGCGTGGGTACAAAGTAGTTGTGATCATTAAAGAGTTAAGCGGGCATTCTGGTTGCGGGGTGTTTTTATGTGAGGAAAATAATAAAAAATATGTTAGAAAAATTTCTTCTTCTGTCCAATACAACGAAAGACTTAAATCTCAAATGAACAAACAGGCGGCTTTTCAAGATTGTGTGCTGAAAACGCCGAAAATTTATAAATCTGGAAACAAGTCTGGTTTATTTTTTTTTGATATGGAATTTATAGGCGGCGACCCTTTTCATAATTTTGTAGCACTAAATGCTATCGATAATACTGCACCGCAACTTAAAAAAATACTTCTTTTTTTAAAAAATATAGCAACCTCTGAAGCAGATATAACTTCCAATGTGCAAGAAAAAATAAAAAACTTAAAAGAGCAGCTGCCTTTAGAAATGTTTAAGTATTGTGAGTATTGCCTAAACTATGATTGGTCAAATATACCAATTTCTAATAATCATGGCGATTTGACTTTTGAGAATATTTTAATTTACAGGAATGAAATATATTTAATTGATTTTCTTGATTCATTTGTAGAGACCAAGTACATTGATTATAGCAAGTTGCTTCAAGATGTTTTATTAATGTGGTCTTGGCGATACAACAAAAGAGCGCCTTTTATAAAAAACATATATATTTATGATAGAGTCATGCAAAACCTCACAGAACGCGAGGCGGAAATAACAAAAAGATTTTTAATATTAAATTTGCTGCGAATTATTCCGTATTCAGATAGAGATACTTTAAAATTTTTAGAGGAAAAGTTACAATATATTGGTAACAAATATGACATAAAATGAATAAAAAAATAGATAAAACAAAAAATAAATTGCGATTTTTATTAATTTATACTCTTACTGTTGGTGAAATCCCCAGAGCATTATCAATGTTGGCTGCAGTTTTAAGAGAAGAGGGGTTTGCTGTGAAGACGGCGGTAAATACTTTTAAAAAACCACTGAAGGTTGACGACTATGTTCAAATTGCCCGAGATTGGGGAGCAACATATGTAGGAGTTTCTATGTATACTCTACAAGTATTAGAGGCATATGAAATAGTAGCTGCGATGAAAGCCGAAAATTTGACGGTTATCCTTGGCGGCGCGCACCCTTCATCTCAACCAGTGGAGGGCATTAAGTGGGGGGCAGATATTGTAGTCCGCGGCGAAGGCGAAGAAACTATAAGAGAACTTTGTAAACATTGGAAGAATGAGACATTGGCTGGCTCTAATTCTGATATGAAGATGCTTACTGCGGAAAATATGGACAAAGCAAATGCAGTATTTGCGCTGAAGAGAACAACTGAGCATCGTGCGTCAAGGGTACTTGAACAAGCGCTCTCGACAGTACATGCAGCCAACGCATTATCTAAAATTAAATCGATTACCTTTCGCTCGGAGGCAACTGGAGAAATAATCTCTACACCCCCTCGTGCATTGGTGGAGAATTTAGATGAGCTTCCTACACCAGTTCATGATATTTTTGATGATGAGGCTTTTCGTGTGGGTGGCGTCATAAGAGGCCATCATCGCCTATATACAACCCGTGGTTGCCCCGGGCGCTGTACTTACTGTAATAGTGGTGTGTTTGGCAGCAAAATACGTTGTTATTCGCCAGAAACAACGATAGAAAGAATCCGAGAGGTTGTGAATGAACGCGGCATTACAAATTTCAATATTGCTGATGATAATTTTACGACAAGAAAAAAACATGTTTTTGCTTACTGTGAAGCTATTAAAAAGGAATTCCCACAAGTAACTTGGAGAGTCAATTCTCGCGTTGATATGGTTAATCCTGAAATGTTAACGGCTATGAAAGAAGCCGGCTGCTATATGATATCGTATGGTATTGAAAGCGGCGATCAGGAAACTCTCGATAAACTTATGAAAAAGGTGAAGGTACAGAGAAATTATGATGCTATCTGGCAAACTTATGAAGCAGGAATTCAGGTTTTCGCCAATATGATGGTTGGTTTGCCGTGGGAAAAGCCTCATAACATACAGAACGGTATCAAATTTTTTCATGATGTTAAGGAAGCCGTCCACTTGTGGCAACTATCGGGCGCCATCATTCCTCTTCCCGGTACGGCAATGTATTATCAGTTAGCAAAACAAAATGGATTTGATGAGTATTGGCTCAAACCCGATCCTCATATGCAAGCAGCAGGAATTCAGACTTGGCAAAATAGCGTAAATCCGTATGCTGTGAGCACCTATTTTCAAAGAAATATATTTGACGATAACTTTATTGCAACTGAGAAATTTTTCACGTATACGCCCGAACATCAAAGGTGGCTCAAGAAATTGATGTTTTTATATGGGACACACAATCTAGAAAAACTATATGAAGGAAAATTTTGGAAGCAAAAAAAGATTCAGATTTTAGGTCATTTATCATACTTTGCTTATCATCACATTGATCCAACTTTAGAAATGAGTCTGGCGGATTGGTGGATGGGTAGAAAGAATGCAGAAGAAGAATCTAGATGGTCACGCCTAGGGCTTAGAGACCGCATGGCTAATAAAGAATTAGATGATAAATCGGTGGGATTCGAGATAGATGTTAACACTGGGGTGCGTAGAGTTGGGCATGGAAGATTAATGGAAGATGATACAATTGAAGTCCCATCGCACATGAGACCTAGAAATATACAATGACAAAAGAAATAAGTTTAATAATTCCAGCCGCCGGCAAATCTAGTAGATATCCAAACATGAGGCCAAAATGGTTGCTTACGCATCCGACAGGGAAACTTATGATTGAGATGGTCCTTAATTCTATGGATTATGAAAAATATAATAGAACTGTTATAACCATATTAAAAGAACATTGTGAAGTTCATAATGCTGATATTATTTTGAAGCAAATATTTGGAGATTCTGTGGAATTGCTAATCTTGGAAGAACAGACTAAATCTCCTGCCGAGACAATTTATGAAACAATAAAAAGATTTAAGATTAATAATCAAATAGTAATAAAAGATTCTGATTGTTTGGTAAAGTCTGTGTACCACCCAAACAGAAATTATATTGTGGGGCTTAAAGTAGACGAGAACAGCACTATTGAGAATATTCAAGAAAAAAGTTTTATTCTCAAAAATGATGATAACATAGTACGAGATATATTGGAAAAAGAAATCGTTTCAAATATAATTTGCCTTGGAATATTTTCGATGTCTTCTGAAGAATTTGTTGATGCATACAAAAAAATATGCGACAATGATGTTTATAAGCGCGAAAATGAGATTTATGTTAGCCACATAATATCATATCTTATTATAAATCAAAAAGTAATTTTTGAGTATGTAGAAGCGTCAGAATATGTAGATTGGAACACTCAGAAAGAATGGTATCGCGAACTTGATAGATACAAAACATATATTTTTGACATCGACGGGGTTTTGTTGGAAAATTGCGGTAAATATGGTAAAAATAATTGGTCGAATTATTTTAAGCCAATAGAAAAAAATATTAGTATTCTTAAAAAATTATCCGCAGAAAATAGCGAAATTATCTTTATGACCAGTCGCACAGAGGAATATTTAACACAATTTAAAGAATTTATGAAAAAGCATAAAATAAAATACAAAACAATTATAACAGGGTGCAATCATAGCAAACGAATTATTATTAATGATTTTGCACCAACCAACCCTTTTCCTTCGTGTGAGGCTTTTTCTATACCAAGAAATTCAAGATTGGGAGATTATTTAAAATGAAAGTATATGTAACGACTTCTGACCCAAATGTTTTTATCGTCCCAACTTTCGCTTATCTTTTTAATAAATATTGGGATGATTCCATGGAAGTTAAGGTCTTGGGGTTTACTCCTCCAAACAAAGAACTTCCCAAAAATTTTGAATTTGTTAGTATGGCCCCGGAACAAAAAGGTGCCGCGGCAAATTGGTCAACATACTTGATTGACTACTTTAGTTCGATTGAGGATGATTATATGGTTCTAATGATAGAGGATCATTTAATCGCACGCCCAGTAGATAAAGAGTTGTTTAATATTTTACAAAACATGATGAACCCAAATATTGCTAGAATTGGCTTGCATTATGGAATACAACACGGCCGCCACCCAGCAGATATATTAGAGTGTGGTCAAGTGGGCGGATATGATTTAATTGAATTAGCTCAGCATCCCAAGGTTCACAATTATCTTGGGAAATTAACTGGTCAGCCTTCTATATGGAATAGAAGATATTTTTTATCGACAATCCAAAGAGGCTGGTCTCCGTGGCAGTGGGAGATAGAGGGCGACAAGGCAACGTATGATGATGGTTTTAGAGTTTTGGCAACAAAAGACAAGTGGTGTGTTAGAAAAATTGAAGCGTTGGCAAATCGCGTTATGGGTACTGCTGTTAATTTAACGTTTTTAGAAGAAGAAGATATATCATATATCAAAAATAATGCCTTAGTGCCGTCCGATAGAAAGATAATAACTCATGAAGATTGGGATAGTACGTCAAGCCTTTTTAGGGAGTGTTTTGATGTTCCGTGGGCTAGCATATAAATTGTGAAAACGACTGTATCACAGGTCGACCGTATCACCGGCGATCGTTTAAGAGATTGGTGTTGTGAGCACACATATGTTCCCTCTGCTGCGCTCCCCCACCATCCGGGCAAAGCTTTTATAATTTTTTGCAAAACAGATTATGTGCTGAGCTTTTTTGCTGAATGCATAAAAAATTTTAGCACTCAATATATTCTTGTAACACAAAATAGCGATATTAATATTGGAGAGCGGCTGTTTAAACGAGCGCCACCCAATGTTTATAGGTGGTTTGCTCAAAATGTGGATTATAAAAATCCACGTTTGATATCAATACCGATCGGTTCGACCGGAGCTACGTGGATTGGGATTGAAAAATATGCAGACCGAAAAGATATACACGATTTTGTTTTAATAAAAGAAACTCTTGCACCTAAGAAATTTCAAAATTTAGTTTATATGAATTTTGGTATCCACACAAACCCTCAACATCGAAGGCCAATATATGAACATTTTAAAGATAAGCCATGGGTTACTGAAAAAGCTTGTGATATTCCCCCAAAAGATTACGAAAAATCAGATGGGTTTGTTTCTATAAAAGATTATTATCAAGAGCTTTACAATCATAAATTTGTTATTTCTCCTTTGGGCAATGGTGTCGATTGTGGTAGAGTTTGGCAAGCAATATACGTTGGTGCTGTGCCAATTATTCCTAGACACATTAATATAGAGTTTTATGAAGATTTACCAATATTAGTATATAATGATGTAAAAGAGTTGACAGAAAAATATTTGAATGAACAATATGATTATTTGATTGGCAAGAAAACAAACTTACAGAAAGCAACGTTAAGTTATTGGAAAAAAAGATTTTCAGAGGAAAAATATAATGCCGCACAGTTTTGATAAACAAAAAATCAAAATATATTTTATGCCTGCGTGGGGTGAAACTTCGAAGGTTATGTTTGAAACGCTGAAACTCCAAACTCCCGGCCTCGCTGGCAAGTGGAAAAACATGGAAGCAACTTTAGACATCGAGGAGGCAGATTATTATATTGTACAGGATTATACAGACGCCCCAATTCCAGATGTGTCTAGGGTTTATTATTTTTCAAGAGAGCCGATCGGCGGCGGAAGAATTGATCATATTCCAAATGCAAAAAAATTCTCTTTTCTAGACGAGTCATCATATTTGTATACAAAGTGGGTTTATCCTCGCCGCGTCGGAGGCGTGGCGATGTCATACGACACTTTAAGTGAGATGAGCTTTGAACAACTTCCCATAAAAGAAAAAAAGTTGATATGTGTTCAATCAAACAAAACTTTTTTAGATGGTCATAAAAAACGAGTTAATTTTATTCGAAAATTTGTTTGGGAATACGGAAATGAAATCGAGTTGTTTGGAAATATACGACAGCTTCTTTGTTATGGCGGCCAAGGCGCTGATTATGTAGAAAATAAATTTAATAAGCAAAAAGAATATCAATATTGTTTGGCTTTTGATAATGGACAATATAAAAATTATTTTGGAACTCAATTTACAGATGCAATTTTATCTTGGACAGTACCAATATACTGGGGCTGCACAAATATGTCAGAATTTTTCCCTGAAGGATCGTATATAACATTTGACGCCACAAATCCGACTGAGACACACAGGATTCATGATATTGTCAAAAATAGCGATTACGAAAAAAGGATACCTGCCTTAAGCAAGGCCAGAGAATTAATATTAAATAAATACAATATATGGCCCACTATTCATGAGGCCATTACGACAGGTAAAAATACGTGGGGGAAAATAAATGAAATCTTTTGAGTTTGCTGTTGCTGAATTCCCGCACATAAATTTTAACAATTCTAAGGCTAAAGAATTTCCACCACACCAGCTTATAAAAAGATACGAAACATATGTTAAGTATTGTATAGATGCGGTGAGTGTTGATGGCCAATGGCTTGAGTTTGGTGTTTGTTCCGGCGCAACAGCTGCCGAGATTATAAAGATGATGCCACCAGACAAGCATTTATATGGCTTTGATTGGTTTAGAGGCTTACCAGAGGATTGGGTAACATCCGACACACGCGTTTTACCTAGAGGATGTTTGTTTGGCACAGAGGCCAGAGTTATACCTCAAGTAGAACGTTTAAAAATAATAGATGGTTTATTTGAGGAAACGTTGCCTACTTTTGTAGAAAAACACAAAGAAAATGTGGCTTTTTTACACGTTGATTGCGACTTATATAACTCGACGAAGACGGTATTTAAGTATTTAAAAAATCAAATCGTTCCCGGGACAGTTATATTATTTGACGAATTGTACAATTATCCAAATTATCATTTGCATGAATATAAGGCTTTTATGGAATATGTTGCTGAAAATGACATAAATTTTGAGTGGATCGCTTATACTGCCGCTCCCGGCCAACAAGCAGCGTGCAAAATATTATAAAATTTTATTAAGGAAATAATAATGAACAATCTAGAAAAAATATTACGCAACGCAAGAGAGGTGGGATATGGAGAAAATATATTCAAAAATTCAGCCCAATAAATTATTGCATTTGGTTAACCGCGTCGACGAAATACAAAATAGAACTGAGTTAGTTCCACCAAATAATTTTATTCAATGTGCTAGTCTTCATATGAAAAAAGGAACAACTTTCCTTCCACACAAGCATGTTTTAAAAGATCGCCGGTATCCTGAACAAATCGCTCAAGAGTCGTGGATAGTGATCAGGGGGAGGGTGAAATGTATTTTTTATGATATAGATGATAGCATTATAGCTACTCCCATCTTAGAGCCGGGAGATGCTAGCTTTACTTTATACGGTGGCCACACATATGAAATTTTAGAAGAGGGCACCATTGTATACGAATATAAGACGGGGCCTTATGAAGGACAAAAAAACGACAAAGAGTTTATATTAGGAGAATAGAATGGTTTGGGAAAAGTGGCTAACCAAAAAGAGATTTACTTTATTCAGAAGCTCAATAATACAAGAGCAATTTATTCAGTGTATAGCGGACCACACTACGCCAAGTGGTAAAATTCTTGAGGCTGGCTTTGGGTTTGGGACTACCACCGAGCTGTTAAGAGATTTAGATTATGATATAGTTGGTTTTGATTTAGAGCCGGCGGCTGTTGAGGTAGCATCATCGCGCTACCCTCATTTAAAAAATAAATTATATGTTGGTGATATTTTGAACGAATCAAGTTATAAAGAGGTCTATGATACAATTATCCATCAAGGAGTGTTAGAACATTTTAATGATAAAGACATTGAGTCGATTTTAAGAATTCAGAGTCAAAAGGCGTCAAGGATTGTTTTTGATGTTCCTAATAATTTAAGACAGAATTTAGATGACGAGGGAGAGATGACAAGGTTTGAAAGTCCAGAATTTTGGGAAAAGGCTTTGTCGAGCTTGGGGTTAAGTTATCAAAGATTTGGTCGCACTTATGATTATGGGCACGATTATTTACCTGAAGCTCTAAAGAAATATGATTCTGATTTAATGAAAAAAGTGGGCAGATCAAGTATTTTTGTTGTAGAGGGAGTATAGATGAAACTAAATAATGAAGTTAAGTATAATAGCTGGCCCATTGGAAGACCACCCAAGGGGTGGGATAGGCCGGAACTGGAGGCCGTTAGAAGGGCTGGATATGAATGGGATGATCCGAGAGACATAATAGAGATATTTGAACAGAAAATGGCAAAATTTGCTGGCTGTAAATATGCCGTCACAGTAGATTCATGTTCCAGCGGATTATTTTTAAGCTTAAAATATTTTAAAGCGCGCGGTATTATTACAATACCTAAGCATACTTATGTTTCTGTGCCGATGCAAATAATTCATGCAGGATGCAAAGTTAATTTTGAATACTTAGAATGGAGCGGTCTTTATCAGCTTAAGCCCTACCCAATTTATGATTCGGCTGTAAGATTTACAAAAGATATGTATGTCGGTGAAAACGCTTTACAGGTTGTCTCATTCCAAATTAAAAAGCGGCTTCCTATAGGAAAGGGGGGGGTAATTTTGACGGACTCTGAAGAAGCGTATAGGTGGCTAAAGAAAGCTTCTTATGATGGGAGAGATTTAGATGTCTATTACCCAGATGATGATTTTGAGATGTTGGGGTGGCACGTATACATGACGCCCGAATCTGCAGCGCGAGGAATTTTGATAATGGATAAATTGCCTCAAGTAAATAAAGATTCGGGTTGTTGGGAAAACTATTCTGATTTATCACAAAAAGAGGTTTTTAAATGAGGAAAAAAAGAGCATTAATTACAGGAATTACGGGCCAAGATGGAAGTTATTTAACTGAATATTTATTAGAGAAGGGTTATGAAATTTATGGTGTTGTAAGGCGACTTTCGGTATCTGAAAATCAAGATAGCCGCCTTTTACAGATTAGAGATAAGATTACAACTTTTTATGGCGACTTGTTAGATTATCCTTCTTTAGTTCGGATCGTGTCTGAAGTACAACCTGATGAAATTTATAATCTTGCGGCAATGAGCCATGTGCGCGTAAGTTTTGACATGCCATCTTTCACTATCCAAACTAATGCGATCGGCGTTTTGAACATGTTGGAGGTCTTTAGGACGTTAGCCCCTAATGCTAAATTTTATCAAGCATCGTCTTCGGAAATGTTTGGCAACTCGGCTGATGCTGACGGCGCCCAAAGACTTACAACACCTATGAATCCGGTGAGTCCTTATGGCTGCGCAAAAGTTATGGGATATAATTTAGTTAGACATTACAGAAGCGCTTATAAGCTTTACGCCTGTAATGGTGTTTTATTTAATCATGAATCTCCGCGCCGAGGGTCTAACTTTGTAACAAACAAAGTTGTTAAAACAGCAGTACAGATTAAAAAAGGCTTGAGGGACAAACTAGAATTGGGGAATATGGACTCTTCAAGAGATTGGGGCCACTCTAAGGACTATGTAAGGGCCATGCATATGATTATAAATCACGATACTCCTGACGATTTTATTGTCGCGACCGGTGTCTCGCACACCGTTAGAGATTTGTGCGAAACGGTTTTTACTAAACTAGGGTTGGATTATAAGGACTATGTGGTTCAAAATCCAAAATACATGCGCCCTGAAGAATTAAAATATTTAAAGGGTGACTCTTCAAAAACCAGAGAGGTTTTAGGATGGAACCCCGAGTATTCATTTGATAAAATGATGGACGAAATGGTTGATCATTGGATGAAAATAATTTAAGACTAATAAGAGAAAAAAAACTACATGACTATAATGGTAACAGGTGGCTCTGGCATGGTTGGCCACGCCCTTCAAAAATTGATCCCCGATGCAGTGTTTTTGTCTTCGAAGGATGGCGATTTACGGAGTTTAAAGGATGTAGAAGAAATTTTTTGTCTGCATAAACCACATACAGTTATTCATTTGGCAGCGCGAGTGGGAGGCCTTAAGGCGAATATGGATTATTTAGGAGAGTTTTATTATGATAACATTCTCATAAATACAAATGTGCTAGAGGCGTGCCGAAAATTTCAAGCAAAAAAGGTCATTTCAGTTTTAAGTACCTGTGTTTATCCAGATAACCCTCGTTATCCACTGACTGAAGAGCAAATACATAATGGACCGCCACATTCTTCCAATTATCCATACGCACATGTAAAGAGAATGCTTGATGTACAGTCACGAGCTTATAGAGATCAATACGGCTGTAATTTTACAACCATCGTACCTAATAACTTGTTTGGCACGCATGATAATTTTCATTTAGAAAATTCACATGTCTTGCCGGCTATAATAAGAAAGGTTTATGAGGCTAGAAAAAATAAAACGAGTGCTGTTTTTTGGGGCGACGGCCTTCCTCTTAGAGAGTTCACCTTTTCTAATGATTTGGCAAGAATTATAATGTTTTTGCTGGAGCATTATAACGCACGCGAACCGATAAATGTAGGCAACATACAACAAATTTCTATTAAAGAAATAGTTGACATGGTATCCGAAATTTATAATTTTCAAGGAGAAATTATTTGGGATACAACCGCGCCCACGGGTCAATTGAAAAAGCCATCTACAAACAAAAAACTAATACAACTAGGGTGGAAACAAGAGGATTATACGGACTTTTGTGTGGCCTTAAAAGAGGTTTGTGAGTGGTTTGAAAACAAGTATCCAAATGTACGAGGAATAGAGTAATGAGATATTTAGTAACCGCTGGAAGCCCAGCGATATTTTAAAAAAGTGGATAAATAAGGAGTTAAAATGAAAACATTAAAATTATCAGATCAAGCCTTGGGCGCCTTAATGATGGCGCTCCAAAAGGCGCTATTAGAACAAAGTGATATAACAGAATCGTTAAAAGATTTTGAATTTGTTAATACCGAGGACGGCCTGTGGATTAAAAACCCGCCAACGGTTAAGTTTAAGAATGCTGATCCGACAGAAGAGGAAAGTTGATGCCTTTTTATGTTTATTTGTGTGATGGGTGTGAGAGCGAATTTGAAACTTTTCACTCAATCAAAGAAACGTTAAATACGTGCAGTCTTTGTAGTTGCCAAGATAGACTACAGCGAATCCCACAGTTAACAAACCCGCCACTAAAGAAAGCTGAAAAGACAAAAAAAGTCGGCGCTAGCGTCAATGAATTTATTGAAGAGACACGCCGCGATTTGCATATGCAAAAGCAAGAGACCACAGGCCAGGAGTACAAACCATGAGTTTATTTTCGATTATTATAACAATTGTATCGGCTTTATTGTTTGGTGGCCTGTCGTGGCTTATGGTCTTTTTGATTCGAAAGCTTTTGAATGTATCTGAAAATATATATAAACTTCAGAATGATTCCCGAGAATATTTAGAACACCTTGAACGTGTTTATAATATGGAATTATTTTATGGTAATGAGATTTTATTAGAACTTTTAGAGCATTCTAGAGAATATCACGAAGACATTGCTGACTTTGTTGAAAAATATGGAGACAATTCTAATGAAAAAAGGGAGACGTAGAAAAAAGAATCATTATTTTACGCAAGTACATGAAGACGCTATAGTAGCATATACAAAAACCACGTTAAATACAGAAAGAACAAAGCTTTATGCTGAATTTATTCAGCCAGCCTTTAATGAGCTGGTTGATAAAATAACTTATACATATAAATTTACAACGCTTCCTAATGTTGATTCTCTTCGCGAAGAGTGTAAAGTTTGGCTGACCACCATATTAGATAAATATGATCCAAACAAGGGCTCTAAAGCTTTTTCTTATTTTAGTGTTATAACTAAAAACTGGTTTATTCACAAAGTTAAGAAAACATCATTAAAGCGCAAAAGAGAAATAAGCTTGGAAAGCCTAGATTACATTTCACAAAGAAAATATCTTCATGTTGAGCATAAATATGAAAAAAAGAGAGAACAGCATGAATTTTGGCAAAATCTTTTAAAAGAAATAAATGAGTGGGAAGAGTCCGAAACGCAGAGCGAGATGAAGCCAAATGATTTATATGTTCTTAAGGCGATTAAAGAGCTTTTGCAAAACCCTCAAGATATTGAAATTTTAAATAAAAAGGCTATTTATCTTTATTTAAGAGAAATAACTGGTTTGAACACAAAACAGATAGCCAATAGTCTTAAAAAGTTTAAAGTTAAATATCGCGAGTTTCGTTCTAACTGGAATCAAGGCAAAATTTAAATTTCTAGAAAGTCTATTTATAATGGAGACTAATAAAATGGATAGCGAAGAACTAATTGCAGAGGCTTTACAAAATATAAGAGAAGATAGACAGGAAACTGCAGATCTTTTAAAAGAGCTGAAAGTAGAGATTCAATCTGGAGAAACTACACACTCTAGATCAGGAGTCGTGGCTGCAAAATATCTTGAAACGCTGCAACGCTCAAATGAACAAATGGTTAAAATAGCTGGAATTATAAACAAGAATAAAGAAAAAGAAGTAGATGTTTCATTGTCTAGCGATGAAAAGGAAAATATATTTGAAGCTATAAGGGAGGTTGTTTAAGTGAGTGGCAACAACCCAGCCGCACCTAGTCGCCCGCTGAAACCGGGTGAAGCTAGCAAAGATTTGTGGCAGATCATTGAAGACATGATCAATGAGAAAGATAAACCTAGGCCGCAAGAAAAAGAATTTTTTGGCACTATACGAAAAGTTTTAGAGCGTGGAAATACTGGTTTTCAAGACAAGCCGCCCGAAGAAAAGATGAGGTTTAAAAATAGTTGGCCCAAACGCACAAATTGGCCAATATATGCTTTGGTCGAAGTGCCTTTTATGACGGCTCGGTATAAGGCTCGGGGCAAACAACCAAAGCATTGGGAGTATAATTTTTTAACGGTTGATATCACCAAGATGGGCCAACTCGCGGAAAAAGCGGAGGGCAAGATTATTGTTTTTACTTTTGATTCACACTTTAATCATCCAACATTTTCTAGATATCCAAGCAATAAGACCGACGATCCATCCTTTGCGGCACCACCGCCGAAGCCAAAGCCGCCGAAGAAGAAAAAGTCCAAGGCCAAGAAGAAACCAGCGCGCACCGGCCCGAAAGACGCCAATCGCTCGGCGAAGGATCAACAATAATGCCATATATTAATTTTTATGATACAACAAAGCTTTCGGTAAAAAAGCGAAAAGACCGATTGAATGCGGGAGATAAGTACATGACCGGCATTAACGGCGATGCTGGGCTTAGAGTACAGCCTGATTTCTTGCCGAAGGGAGACAGAAAAGTTATTCAAAATCCAGACAGTGCTGCAGCAATCATTATGGATAATAACCCAGAATATTCATGGGTTGATCGTGATAAGAAACATACTGGCGCCGGCGATTACGCTTCTAGAATTCACATTGTAGCTGGCGTAAGAGGACATTATTTAAGAGAGGGAGATGCTGATGATCCGACCAAAGATGGTTTAAGTCAAGTTGGCGAAATATTTCATAGTCCATTAACAAAGGAAGAAAGAGACGATGCCCTTAAAGAGAAAGATATGTTAAAATATCATGGTTATACTCCAATTGAAGATGCCGCTGGTATTTATTTAAATCAGAAAGGAAATCCTCAACGAAAATTTAAATTGCAGCCACCTAATATTGATGCTTCTTCCACAGAGTGGAAAGCCATGTCGGATGTTACAGCATATGCAGATGTTGTACAACTAGTTGGTCGTCAAGCGGTCAATATTTATGGTGGGCTACCACAATCTGAAACATTATCGTCCGGAGTAGAAAATATAAATCACATGGGTGTAAATCTTATTTGGGGCAATAGAATATCAGATTATGAAAAAAATAAAAATGCCTCTGATACTTTAGAGCCACTAGTCAAGGCAAGAAAATTAGAAACAGTTATAAATGATGTAATTGATCGTATAAGTGAGGTAAAAAACTCAGTAGATAAAATAGCCAGAGATAATGCAATAAGATATGCTTTTTTAGCGTTTCACACTCATCCTGCTGTGCTAGCTTATACTTTTCCTTCGCCCGAGCTTATTGCTAATTGGGCTGCAAATATAGTGGATCAAATATTTTTGTTAATTGACTCGCTTTTTGCAGAAATCAACAAAGCATTGTTAAAGGTTAATACATCACCAATATCAGCGGCGAGCTTTGCAAGTAAAAAGAATAAAACAAATTAGAAATAGGAAATAAAATGAGTGGTGAAAAGGATCCAGAAGTAAAAGCTGCAGAAAAAAAGGCTGCAGCCTATTCAACGGCGGATAAAACTGTCGATTATATTGTTACTGCTGGTAAGCTCAGCGCCGTGGGAATGATGGCGGCTTCGAATATATTGAGTTCTATGAACTCGATGATTGCTAAAGAGGCCGGCGAAGATTTATCCAAAAAATGTTTGCAACAATCAGAAGATATTGAAGGCCAATGCGCCCATAACAATACAATAAAATGCAAACAGCATGATGATTGCAAACCCGCCCTGAATCCAACTTGTGAAAAGCCACCACCAGCGTCTGAAAACGAGCCTGACTGGGATGCGATTGTAGCCAAAAACTATGCTACGTGCATTTCCCCTTTGGCAAAGAAAATAATAAAATTCTCTGCTCGCGGTGCCAAGGAAAAATGTCATTATGCTCATCAATGCAAAAGCATGGAGGAGGCCGGCGCCGCGGCTTGCGAGGGCTATGAGAAAAAACATTATGATCCCAAAACTAAAACGTATTCTGAAAAGATGGGCGACTGTACCGACCCTGTCGAGTGGGATTGGGTAAAAGATACGATAGATTTGGTCGCCCTTGTGGCCAGCCCGCCTTCGCTTCATAGTTGCGTTGCACCCAAACTTGACAAAATTATAAATGTAGTCCCCGTACAATATTATTTGATGAAAATATTAACAGCCATGTTGGGAGCAATGGGTAACAAATTTGCAGATATAAAAAATGATCAAGGTAAAATAATTGAGCAAATTGCATGCGGAGGCCAGTTGGAACAGCTGTTCAATAAAAAATCTTCACATCTCGGCGACCCACTTAACTTTGATTTCGAAATTCCTGCAATACCTTATTTTAAAATACCCTGTACCAGCCCTATGGATTGTACAATGCGAATTATTGAAACATTAATAATTGAGGTTATTTGTCTTGTTTTTTGTTTTTTCATTGAAAAGTTATTAATCTGGATAGCTCAAGGAATATATTGGATAGAAAAAGAGGTTCTTGATGATTTATTAGATTATAATCCGGCCAAAAATGAAATTGGCACATTTTTATCAGATAAAACGCTTAATGGGCCAAAATTACAAAAAGTTAATCCTATAAATTATATTCCTTCTGCGGCATTTGAAGAAGCTTGGACTCGCAAATACGTTTCGACAAGCATATCAAAAGAAGAGGCCCGAACATTAATTGAGGCATATTTAACTGCAGCATTTGATTCAAGCTTAGAACAGCGAGATATTGTTATGATGCTTATGGGCGAATCAACTTGTGCCACTTTGAAGACGCTAAAGGGCCTTGGGCAAGCTGGTGAATTAAATTTAGAGTCTGAAGAAGCAATTGTCGAATTTTGGGAATTTTTGGGGGGCTATCTTGATATGCTCGCGTATTTACAGGATGCTACAGATCCGAAATGCCCACCAGAAGTTTGTGAATTAACGAAAGACATGACAGACAATACGCTTAAAGCGATTAAAGATCTGTGTGATCTTTTAAATCCTGATTTTGATATTTTAAAACATGTAGATTTACAACAAGTAATTAGCGCAACTGTGGGCCCCCAAGTTAGAGATGGCATGGGACAGCATATAGGCGTGCTTGAAATGCGCATTAAAGAATATCTTTTGCTGGAAAATAAATCGGAAAAAGAGCCATATTTCAAAGAAGAGGCCAGCAAGTGGAGATTCTTAAGACAAATACACGATTATCGTGTGAGCGGAACAAAAGAAGAACATGGCCCCCCAAGGACTATTGAGAGGGGCTATTTAAACACACATCATTTTCTAAGCACACATCGAGCCGGCCACCCAGCTGATTTTTATGAAGAGTCGTTTGACCCCTCTCATCATACGCCCGCCCTTATGGTTTATGAGCCGGGCCATGGCTTTCGCCAAATATATGGTGCAAAATATTTAGATGTGTGGAAAGAAATGAACACTGAAAATTTTGTGTATGGTGAAATTAGTGGTCCACTTAAGTGCCAAGCGGTCAATCGCGCCGACGCTCCGAAACAATTGGGTTTTCGCAGCGCTTATCTCGGTGCCGGCGTTGGTGATAATGATTTTTGTAGAGGATACCCTGCACACAAAGCTTATGAACAAGGTGAAGAGTGGTGGCAAGATGTTGATGGTACGTTTTATATAAAATATCTTCTCGACCTCGGCGCCTACGAGAAGGATATGAAAGACGGCTTCTGGATTCATGCTCAACCAACTACCAGCCGGTTTAGTTATGATCCCAAGACCACAGCGTATTCAGACAACATAAACAGCCTGCACCTTGAGGCAGCTGTGTGGCCCGGTGATGGCCAGACGTGGCTCATAGCCGCTAAGAAGAAGTTGATAAGAGATGAGTCCGGAAATATATTAACGGCAAAGGACGATCCATTTATAAAAGTGACCCCGACCAAAATGAGTTCAGATTTCTGGAAATTTAGGCCGCTAAAAAAGATAAAAAAGGATGGCAAAGATGAGTATCACATACCATATTTGGTAACCAATGATGCAAAAGATAAAAGATTTGAGGGTAAAAATTTTGGCGCCCCATTTAATACTGAAGTCAAAAAGAACTGCAAAGATAAAGACAACATACTTCTTTGTGGCGCCGCTCACCGCGAGAACGTCCCTGTCGAAGATGTTCAAGGCTTAGGTGTGCCAGATCTTTTTTATATGGCTCGCTTACGCAAAGCATTTTTAAAGGGGTTTTTGCCATTTTTAGATCCGATATATTATACGGTGCCGGGCGATGAGTTTGGAGCAAAAGAAAAAATAAACTTTTTTACTGATGGCTTATTTGGTTTCGATAAGACCGAGCACAGCAGCAATGATTATTGGCACAAACAGGTATCACCACAAAAAATGGAATCGCGCTGGAACGCCCAAGCATTAGCGGATCTTACTAAAATTTATGAAGATAATTCTAAAATAGATGATACAAAGTTTATTGGACTTATGAATAGACTACAAAAAAGGGCTATAAATACCTACGAAGTGGAAAAAAAGACGGCGCCACCCCCGGTAGAGGCCTCATTCGGCACTGTTGATTGTATCAGTGATTATAGTTGCGAAACCGGCTATGGCTGTATGGAATTATCTGATGGCAAGAAAAAGTGCGTTGCTGGCCATAAATCTGACTCTGCTTGGGGCCCGGGCGAAAAACCCAATGGCTGGATCTGTAAGGTCATTGGTAAAAGTGCAGACTGCAAATCTAAAAATTGTCAAAAGCCGGGATGGTGGAGCAAGCTGGGCTTTACGGATGGCGTATGTGTTGGTAAAGATTGTAAAGAGTGCGGACTTAATGGTCAATATTGCGGCAGCAATACAGACTGCAAATCTAAAAATTGTAAGGAAGATCCTGATAGTAAAGGATATTGGACATGCCAGCCTCCCGACCCCGGAGCAGACATTCCAAAGCACTCAGTGGAAGACGGAGGCAAATGCACCGCCGATGATCAGTGCAAAGGTGGTAAAACTTATAAATGTATCGGCATCATCGGCGGTCCGGGCGAGCAGGAGCAATGGGGCAAGTGCGCCGGCGGCTTTGGGGGCATGTAAAATGAAAGTTAAATCAGGATACGTAAAAACAATGATGCACATTCTCATTACTGAGCGCATGCGCGTCTTTTTATACAGAGAGCTTTTGTTCTTGCCACAATTGTTATTGCCTATTGCTGTGTGGCAAAAAGGAGGCACAAGTGGCTTAAGAGATGTTTTATTTAAAGAATTTATAAGAGAACTAAAACAAGACAAGTCGAAACTTTGTTCTAATGGTACAGCATTTGGCTGCGAAGAAGAAGAAAAAGATGACACATGGAGTAACAATTTTGGAGGCATAACGCCATGGTATTATTACCTTATGTCGGCAGTCGCCGTAGGAAGTCTTTATTTTGAGAAGAAAGATTATAGTTTTGAAGAATCTGTTAAAAAGATTGAATCCGGCGCCAAAGATTCGTCTGGTAATCCTATTACTTTAGCAACATTGGGAGAAGAATATCTTAAAAAAATATGGGATAAACTTTGGGAAAGTGCCGAAAAACCAATAAAAGATTTGTGGGAAAAGTTAAAAACCAAAGAAGAGGTTTATGGCGGGTACCAAGATATAATGGACTCTTATGTGATCGATGTGGGTACTGTAGAGAAAAATCAATTATATTTTGAGGCCGCCAAATATGACCACACTTGGAAGGATGTTTTGAAAAGCACAGATCGATTTTTGAAGACGACGGGCCCCAACAAATATCAAAATTATATGCCAATGAGTTTTATACGATTTATTCCAACGCTGTATAAGGACAAGGCTGAATTCAAGAAAGATGTCAACACTCCTAAGAGTGACGCGTGGTATTCAAATAATTTTTTTACACACGCATTTCCAGATCTTGTACTCGCAACTGGTCACCACGCGCCGCAGTACGTCACCGCAGGAGAAAAGATCGGCTTCCCCTGCGAGCATCGCGGCTGGCGGTATGATGGCAAGAAATGTATGCACATTGGCTCCTGTGACGACGCCGAATTCGTCGATGGCGGCTGGTACCAGCCCTGCAAGTCCGGCAACGTCGGCGATAGCTTTTCGCGCATCGCGGGCCAGTTTCCATGGCCGAATCCATTTAAAATTGGCGATTTTGCATTAGCTTTAGATAAAAACGATATTCCATTCCACGGAATTAAACCAGCCGGCAGTAAAGGATATATCGTGCCATGGTCTGATTCGAATGATAAAATGGCAGAGAATATTATGGAAACTCCAGAAGATCTTTGGCTAGCCATCACCCGAGGCGTCGGACCATGGTCGATACTGTATGGAGTCGGCCATCATACAAAAGTGGCCACTTTATGGCCTAAAGATGGTCGGCCCGCCGGCGCCTTAACTGAAAAAGAGAAAGCAGAGGCCAATGCGGCTGGAAATGTAGATCCCCTTAGTTCATTTGAATTATACGGAAGAAAGGTTCTTGACACGTCGTGGCCAACAACACTAACAAGCAAAAACAACAACAAATATCATGACTATCGCTTCGGCCCCGGTAACGGCAACTGGAATCATACTGATTTTGGCCATCATCAAAAGCCATATAATTTATGGGAGCCGGTACACAGGTCTCATCTAGGTATCTCGTGGGATACAATTAAAAGTGTGCCCCCTAGTGCTCATCAACTGGCTTTTAACACCGTGTCCCATCTTTTTTCTAGATATTTAACAACAATGCCGGGCACTTTTATTAAATTTTTGGAAACTGAAGTTCATTATACCATCAAAGTTGGCGCCGGCGACGACATGGCCTGGACGCTGCCGGCAAGAGAAAAAAATGAGGGGTTTAAAAAAGATCATGGCCATGTAATACCCGCTGATGGCGGCGAGAGCAACAACGAAACTTTCTTTCGACAAAATCTACCCGGAGCAGATCTCAAGACCAATGCATTAAATCCGGAAAATGAAATCGATGCTGCTTTGGCAAATGTTGTGCGCGGAGCCGGCTGGGTAACGCCTCCAGCCCCGGGCGAAGCTTTAATTCCATCTGTTCCGCCAGAAAAATGTGAGACTGATTTTCTTAGTTGACCGAAATAAACTTTATTTACTAATTATTGAATAGAGCGAGAAGATAAAAGATGACAACTGGAATTTCTGTTAAATTGCCACTTCAATATAATAAAGAAGATGGGCCATATCAATTGACCAAAACGCTTAAAGAAACGGTTAAACAAAATTTTAAAAATTTAATTTTAACCAATCCGGGCGAAAGGATAATGAATCCAGATTTTGGAGTGGGAGTGTATCGACTTCTTTTTGAGAATGCAACCGAAGAAATATATTCAATTTTACGTGAAAGAATTGCAAAACAAACAAGAAAATATTTACCATTTATAGATTTGGTAAATATTGGTATTAGTTTTGCTGAAAATACTTTAAAATTGGAAATTAAATATTATATAGGGCCATTGTCTGCTTCGGATGATTTATCACTAGAACTAATTAATAAGTAGGAATTGGATAATGACAAAAAAAACACCACCAATTAAATATACTAGCCGCGATTTTGCTAGCATCAAAGATGATTTGGTAAACTATGCAAAAATTTATTATCCAGAAACATATAAAGACTTTAACGAAGCTTCATTTGGCTCTTTGCTTTTTGATATGGTCGCGTATGTTGGAGACGTACTTTCGTTTTATACCGATTATCAAGCAAATGAATCATTTTTGGACTCGGCGATTGAAACACAAAATATTTTAAGATTGGCAAAACAAATGGGGTTTAAATATCCCGGCGCTTCCTCGTCGACTTGTATATGTACTTTTTACGTAACTGTTCCGGCCTCGACTGGTGCGGCGTCTCCCAATGACGATTTAATTCCTATATTGCACGCAGGCTCAACTTTAACTGCGCGAAATGGTGCTTCATTTGTTTTAAGTGAAGATATTGATTTTTCAAAAGAAAATGTACAAATAAAGTGCGCAGAAGTAGACGACAACGGCCAGCCAGTGAGTTATGTTTTTAAGGCATACGGAGAAGTGTTTTCTGGAGAATTAGAGACTGAATTTATAGAAATTGGACCATACAAAAAGTTTATGAAAGTGATGTTGGAGGCTGATAAAATATCAGAAATCATTTCAGTGATCGATTCGGATGGACATGAATATTATGAAGTTGATTATTTATCTCAAGATGTTGTTTTTAAAACCATAAGAAATAGAAAAAGCAGCGACAAAGAAAATGCACCATATATTTTAAGAGAAATGAATGCTCCTCGTCGCTTTGTTACAGAACACACCATTGCTGGAGAAACAATTTTACAGTTTGGTTTTGGTTCGGAAACAACACTAAGGGAAGAAAAATTTCCAGATCCAGCATCGGCCGCACTCAAACAATATGCAAAAAATTATTATAAGGATGCGTCATTTGATCCCAATATTATGATGTCTACTGAAAAGTTTGGAATTGTACCACCAGAGGGAACGCTTACAGTTACTTTTCGCCGACAAACAGCGACAGATGTAAATTTGCCAATTGGAGGTATTGATGGAATTGGCTCCCCAGTTCTTTCTTATGATATTAGCAACATTAGTTCAGCAAATGAGGGCACAATTAGAGATTCATTGACTGTTTATAATGATGATCCGGCAGTAGGTCAAGTTGCCGCCCTTACCCCAGAAGAAATACGAATCCGCGCAATTGATGCATACGCTTCTCAGAACCGAGCAGTTACAAGACAAGATTATATAAGTATGATGTATAGAATGCCGGCCAAGTATGGCGCAATTAAGAGGGCGAACATTTTACAAGATAAAGACTCCTTTAAAAGAAATTTAAATTTATACATCGCCTCAGAAGACTCAGCCGGTAATTTATCTTTGGCGTCTTCTTCTTTAAAGAAAAACCTTAAGACTTGGCTTAATCAATATCGAATGATAAATGATACGGTTGATATTTTAGATGGCAGAATTGTTAATTTTGGCATTGAATTTGAGTTGGTGGGCGTACTTGACAAATCACCTTCAGAAATTTTGTCTGTATCAATTGACGCACTTAAAGAAGAGTATAAAGGAAAATCTTTCTTCGGTGTTCCATTTTATATTTCGGATGTGTATAGAATTTTAAATGATCTGCCAGAAGTTATTGATGTTAAGACTGTAAAAATTGTTAAAAAGACAGGCACAGATTATAGTTCTGTAAATTACGACATTGAACAAAACATAACGGGCGATGAAAGATTTGTTATGGTGCCCGAAGATATGATTCTTGAATTAAGATATCCAGATCAGGATATTGTTGGGGTGATAGTGTAATGGGCATTAAAAGATATATTGCAAACAAAGATACAACTATAACAAATGCCTACAAAGCCGGTCTGTCAAAGCGTGGCTCAGATTCTAATATGGGCGCTTCGGACATATTGGAAGTTTTTAGTATATATGCCCAAGCCTCAAAAACTTCTAGCGAGATTTCTAGAGCTTTGTTGGAATTTCCCATTGGGAGCATTAATACAGATAGAACAAACGGCAAAATTCCGGCTTCTGGTAGCGTCAACTGGGTACTAAGGACATTTAATGCTGAACACTCTGAAACCCTGCCCCGGGGGTATACAATGGTCGCCGCGGCCGTATCACAGTCGTGGGACGAGGGCTTTGGCCTTGATATGAACGGCTACACTGATCCCGGCTTAGGAAACAGCGGCTATGGCGCAACGTGGAATGCTAGAACAACTGGGTCGGTAAGTCAGGGTTCGCTTTTGCTCGACGGCGCCGCCGATTATGTTACAGTTACAGATCATGCTGATTTTAGGTTTGGCGATAGCAGCAATGATAGTGCTTTTTCAATCAGCGCTTGGGTATACTTAGACAATCTCGATACCGACGCGTCAATTTTGACAAAGTGGAACACCTCTGGTACGCTGCGCGAGTGGAATTTATATGTCGATACCACTGGCGATGTCATTCTTCTTTTGTATGATGAAAGCGGCGACAAAACAGCCACGGCAAGGACTACGGTTGCATCAATTGCCGCGGCGACGTGGTATCACGTTACTATGACTTACGACGGCACCGGCGGCGCCACAGCCGCTAGCGGTGTGAAAATTTATGTTGACGGCACATCGAAAACTATGACTGCTACGGAAGATGCTGACTATGTTGCTATGGAAAGCACGGGCGCAGATGTAATTATTGGCGCCGCCACGACGCTCGGGACACCGTGGGGTGGCAAATTAGATGAAATCTCTGTTTGGGACAAAGAGTTAACGGCGGCAGAAGTAACAGAACTTTATAACAGCGGTTGTCCAGAGGACTTGAGGTTTCACACGGTTTATAAGTCGGACGCAACAGATTTAGTTGCTTGGTGGAGGTTTGAAACAGCAGACGTTGCAACCGCAGATACCGCTACGACAATTCAGGATCACTCTGATAATAGCCATAGTGGCGATGGCACGAGTTTGGTGGCACGTTCTACAGCAACAGTAACAATTGCTAATGAGGGTTGGATCGAGGTGGGAGACACTGTTGAAATTATTGCAACCGATACTACTGTTATAACAGCAACAGTCACTGCCCACGGCGGCGCAACAACAACTACTGATACTAATTCTCCAACTTTTGCAATAGTGAATGGAAGTACTGCATCGACGGCTGCAAATTTAGCCACGTGTTTGGACGCAAATTCTAAATTGGCGGCGTCGGCTGCTAGTAATGTAGTAACAATAACTCAATCTATTCACGGTGATGACGGCAATACTACAATTACTATTACTGAAGGCGGCGCCACAGGATTTTCTAAAACTAACTTTAGTGGCGCCTCGTTTTCCACAACTACTCCCGGCACTTGTACAACCACAGATCTGTATTGGGCCGACGCAGGCGGCACTTATCAGACAAGCTCGTTTATGAATTACACTCAGTACTTCTCAGAGGGCACAGAAGATTTAGAGGTTGATATTACATATTTGGTTGAGGAGTGGATTAAAAACTATAACAACACCTCGACCGGCCGCGCCAATTACGGCGTTGGCTTATATTTAACAGGCTCTCATGAAACTGCAACTCGCAGCTATTACACCAAAAAGTTTTTTGGCAGAGGAAGCGAATTCTTCTTTAAGCGACCAATCCTTGAGGCTAGGTGGGACTCTGCGTTAAAAGATGACGCAGCTAATTTTTATGCCAGCAGTTCTCTAGCGCCGGCAAGCGATAATATCAATACTTTTTATCTTTATAATTATTACAAAGGACAGCTTGCAAACATCGAATCACTATCGGGCAGTGTGATTTTGTTGGGAATACATACGTCAAGTCTGGGCTATGGCAGTATTCCATTTCCAGAGTCAAGTTTAAGCGGAAGTACGGTTACGGCCACAGGGGATACGTCTGTTACTGGAGGCTTACATTACCTGCATCAAGCTGGTGTATATACGGCATCATTTATTTATACGGGCTCTGCTACTACAATTTATCCGGTTTGGCATTCACATTCTGCTCCGACGTTAGTTAATTATCATACTGGTTCAGCAGTCGCTGTTAAAACACATTCGGCGTCGAATTATAATCCGAGACCTTTATATGTAACAAAGATTACAAATTTAAAATCATCTTACTCTCCCAACGAAGAAGCAAGATTCAGGCTTTATGTTCGCGATAAAGATTGGAACCCAACTATTTATACGAAGGCATCAGTAGCTGCTAATAATACAATTATCGAAAACGCTCATTATAAAATAATAAGAATTGCAGATAACCACGAAGTAATTGGGTATGGCACAGGGAGCACACTAGAAACTTTATTATCATACGATTCTCAAGGCAATTATTTTGATTTAAACATATCCATGTTACAAGAGGATTATATGTATGGGATTAAATTTATTTATAAAACAAATAATGAATATGTTGAGCAAAAGGAGTTGTTCAAGTTTCGGGTGGAATAAATGAGCAAAGATTATCTTGAAAAACATAAGCAACAATTGGCAGGTACTCGTGGCTTAACAAAAAAGACATATGCAGATTTGTTTTCGGATGCCGAATCGCCTGAGTTGGTTAGGGAACATTCTAGAGATAAAAGTCAATATATACCTGATTTAGATTATGGCGATCCTGCTAATTTTGCAAAGTTCGGTTCAGCTAGTAAATATTACTCAAATATAATAAAAAGAATTTATAACCAATATCCGTATGATGGTTCATTGGCCGAACAACTTAAATTTTATAATGATTTAACTCCATTGGGGCAATATGTTTTTGATAACAATTACCCGAAAAAGACCGGATATGCAAACTTTTCACCAAATGGCTGGGGCTCCAAAGACAGCGCTGTTGGCGATCCTGTTAATAAAGAGTATGTTTTATTTTATGGTGGGCCCAACCTTGGCAACATTTATAAGCCAGCAGTAGCACAAGAGAGCAATCTTAAGCTTGAGTATGTTCGGGGAAACACTGTAGAGTTTTGGTTTAAAAAAGACGAGTGGCCAAACACAAGCACACAAACCGTATATGAAGTAATTTTTGATTTAAGATCGGTCGCGTGGGTAAAGGACGTTAACCATAGGCAGTTTGAAATATATTTGTATAATACTGCAACTACTCAAACAAAAATATATGTAAAAGATAGGATTAAAGGCACTGGCCTTACAAATATTATAGATATTGGTTTAGAAACTGGACTTTCAAATATTGCTGACGGCAAGTGGCACCATTATGCCATATCAGTTAAGAAAAATGTCAACGATAATTACATAAACACCTCTCTATATGTTGATGGTAAGCATGTAGATACAAATGTTGTTGAAACTTACGACGATTTAACGACATGGAGAGGCCTCTCTAATTATTCGGCGTCTTTTGCAACGTCTTCTTTTGCAACTCTTGGCGCCTATGCAGCAGATCGCCCCGCTTCACCCGGCGTCGATGGCATTGGCTGGTACAAAGTAAGTGGCTCAATTGATGAGTTTCGTTTTTGGAAGACAGAGAGAACTGCACAAGAAATAGGTCGACATTATTTTACTAACGTTGCTGGCGGAACCAACACAGATTCTGCAAAATATTATTATAGCAGTAGCATAGACAAGAACTTGGTTGATTTGGGTGTATATTATAAGTTTAACGAAGGTATTTTGGGCTCTACTACTAGTTCAACTGCAGCCGGCGGCGACGATCTTGTTTTAGATTATTCCGGTCGCGTTTCGAACGGAAGATGGGTGGGATACTCTTCTGCTTCTCGTTCCAACACCTCGGCCATAGTTGAGTCCGGTGCAGCCAACGAAGAAAAGGGAAGCCCGGTTGTTTATAGCAGTCACTCAGACGTACAAACACTTATAACAGATTTAGAAAATAGCGGCTCACAGCACGATGCAGCAAACAACGCCAGTCTTTATAATTCAGTGCCTCAGTGGATAAGGGACGAAGATAATGAAACCGGCGAGACGTTATCTGATTTATTGCAAATAATGGCCAGTTATTTAGATACGCTATATGGGCAAATTGGTTACATAAATCGACTTAAAGAGCCATATTATGCTTCTGGAAGTATAAAGCCGGTGCCATACAATAAGAAATTATTAACATCTGCAGGGTTCGATCCGCCTGAAATATTTTTACAACCTAAAGTGCTTGAGCAAATTTTGGCTCGGGATGAACAAAAATTATATGAAGATAAGCTTCACAATATTAAAAACTTAATATATAAAAACATTTATAACAATCTTTCATATATTAATAAATCTAAAGGAACTGAAAAGGCTTTTCGTAATCTTTTTCGTTGTTTCGGAATAGACGATGATCTATTCAGGCTTAATTTATATGGCGATAATGTCGAATACGAATTAACAGGTACATACGAATCAGTAACTACAAAAAAGAAAGTTATGAATTTTACTGGATTTAATAATAAATCCGACGATAGAGCGGCTGTGGTATATCAATACCCCAGTTCTTCAAGTGATTATGGTTTTATTTCAGCATCTTCAGACCTTTATATACCATTTAGTGTCGAAGCTGAAGTCATTTTTCCAAAACTTCTTACCACAAGTTACACTGGTTCGGCAGATTTAGAATTGTTAACAAGCGCTTCTTTGTTTGGCTGTCACAGTTCTACGGCAAGCGCGGACGATGAGGATTCATTGTTTGGCAGCCCAGACAGAGACTTTCAGGTGGAGGCCGTTAAGGTTGACAACGGCGAACGTGTTTATTTTAGGTTAAAGTCCTCAACTGAATTTTTCGAAGAAATTAAGACTACCACATATCCGCAAGACGGAGCATCCAGTGCAAAAGTATATGATAATTCAAAATGGAACTTCGCCGTTAGAGTTAGGCCTGACAATTATCCGATTTCTTCAAATGTAATTACTTCTTCTGGGTTTAGTTTAGAATTTTATGGCATTAACAATTATTTGGGAGAAGTGTTAGATGAATTTTCTTTGTCAACCTCCATTACTACAGAAAAAGCTGGCGACTTTATAACGGGTTCCAACAAAAGATTCTTTGTTGGCGCACACAGAGATGGCTTTACTGGGAGCATCTTACAAAAATCTGATGTTCGTTTATCTTCTTTGCGAGTGTGGCATGATTATATTTCTGATGAAGAAATGCGCCACCACGCTAGAGATCCAAATAACTTTGGTCGACTCAACCCCGGTAGGACTGTCACAACTGCTTCGGCAGAAGCTGGCCTCTCGTCTAGTATTCATATTCCTCAAGCGGAAGCGCTAGCTCTTAACTGGGATTTTGAAACAACCCCAACGGCTGATTCAAGTGGAGAATTTTTGATAAGAGATGTTGCTTCGGGTTCTTATCCGGCTTATCGTACTAAGGAGTTCTCGGGACTTACGACGACGTATTCCGCGCTGGTGTCACATAGCTATGGTGCTTTTGCTGCTCATACCAAAACTAATCATACTGCCAAGGGCTATGGCTTTACAGCCAACAAATCGCCAACAAATTTTGAATTTATTCCAACAACCAGACAGTTACAACCAGAAAATTTATATTCTAGTGATCTTGTAAACATTTTGTCTACAGACGATCTCTTTTTCACTAGAGAATCTAGGCCGGTAAAACACTTCTTTTCGATAGAAGCCAGCATGTATGAGATAATTTCTAGAAGAATGTTAAACTTCTTTGCCTCTATCATTGATTTTAATAATCAAATTGGAGAACCAGTAAATCGTTTTAGAGGAAAATACAAGGGTCTAGAAAAACTTAGACATATGTTTTTTGATAAGATTGAGGAAGTTTCAGATATAGAAAAATTTGTGGAATTGTATAAGTGGTTAGACAATGCACTTGACACCGCAGTGTCAAATTTAATTCCTGCTTCTGCGAATGCTTCGAAGGAAGTTCGCACTATAGTTGAAAATCATATTTTATCGCGTAACAAATATCAGCATCGCCCACCCTTATTTGTGGATGTTCCGAATTTTGGATCACCCGGTAACACCGGCCCGGATGAGCCGATTTGGGTTGATGTAAGCGAGGATTATCCTGATGAAATTGAGGATGTTGATCCTGAAACTGCGAAGCTGGTAACCAAATACAAGGCGCCACCGAAGCCAAAGCCACCACCGCCACCACCAGTTCTTGGTTGCAAGAGCTTATCAGAGGCTATTTGCAAAAAAGCTCCGGAGTTGCATGGGAAGGATGGCAAAACGGCAGATAACTATCTCACAACTCTTACTGGAAAGAAAGTTACTAAACATCAAGATGGCTCATGTGTGTGGAAAGGGTGCGGGGACAAGCTCGCCATCAACTTTGATAATTGTACCAGCCCGGACTATGCGGATAATTCAAAGTGTAAATATACGTATGGTTGTATAGATAAGTGTGCAAAGAACTATAGTCCAAAATATAAAGGCTACGGTGAAGAATGCAAGGGTGGCAAGTGCTGCAAATACGTTAAGGGCTGTCATGACGCCAGCGCGACGAACCATTGGTTTAAAAACAAAACTGTAAAGGACAAATTAGATAAATTAGCAGCCGGTCCCGACAAGTGCGCGGCCACAAAAGACAATAGTCTATGTGAATACGAAGGTAAAACAGGTTGTTGTGATGATAAGGCGTTTAATTCTTGTAAAGAAGATAAAACATGGAATAAATTTAAACAACTTCCGGCAGGGGAATGTAGCGCATGCGACAAAAGTAAGTGTTCGTATTATGCGTGCAAGAAGAAGTTAAACCAGTCAGAGAAGGATCTTGGTTTAGAAATTTTGAATCCTGCTGACCCAAAGCTCAAAACTGAGGCGTGCGTTAAAGCCGGCAAAACTGAACATTATTGTTGTCAAATAGCCGGTTGCAAAGCCGGCAAGAGCATGAGCAAGGATGACAAAGATTGTATCAATTGCACATCTATAGCGACTCATCATAATCCATATAAGTGCAAATATAAATGCTGTTATGACGACACAGCCGGCAATTATAAAGAATACGTGTATGGCAACTTCCCTTGGGTCGTGGATCTTTGTGATCCAAGTACACAGTATAATAAAGAGGTGTGCAGATATAATTATGTTTGCAAATCGGATTTTCATAGACATAAACAAGATGGTTATACTATTAAGATTCCGTCTTCGAATTATGGCAAGCTTACTCAAGGTCCAAACGCTGGCCAAAACCCCCCTGCAGATGAGCCGGCGCTAGCTGATAACGATGGGTGCACTTTCCCAGCTTGCACTGTTGCTGCAGCCGAAAGTTTTGGTAAGGGCGCCGCTGCATATGCATTAAATTTAATTATCTCAAACGATAGCAGGGTTGTTGACGCACCAGAAAAATGTAGGTTTAAGTGCTGCTTAAATACAGCAGATAGTGCTAATTATGGATTTGCTGCAATGGGGCAATATTATTTTGGTTGGCAGTGCATAAAACACACTGACAAATCTTGTGAAACTTGTAGATCCCGCGACGACACTGTTAAAACAATTTGCAATGACAGCATAAAGAAGGCGGGTGATTGTGATCCTGTAACCGGCTCACCTTTGCTTTGTGAAAATTGTCACAAGTGCAGCAATGTGGCGGATGAGCCGATGGATAAATGCACCAACATAAACGATCCGCCTTGCTGTGACCCCAAGATCGACTGCGGCGGTGGTGGAGGAAGATAATGCCAAAGAAAGAAAAATCTGAACATTTTGAGAGAAGTGCCGGCCTTAGCAGTGTAACTACGGCTGATGGTCCACGATATATTTCATATGTTGAGTTTTCCGCTCCGACATCTTCTACTGATGTTTCTCTTGGCAGTGAAAGAAGACATGCCTCTTGGTGGAAATATAGAGCGGAACGAGATCGAGAGCCCTTTACTTATAACAAAACTAGGGCTCAATTGCAGTGGAATGAAGTCAAAAGATTGCAGCGGGAACATTATACTCCAGTAAAAGATTTTTATGAAATTGGTCGTACTTACCGCCCGGGCGCAAACCCCAAAAGAAAACAAAATGTAAATTATATTTACGGAAAATACGAAGAAGAAAAAACAACAATCCATGGCGACCCTGCTGATGGGATTTATGTCGAATTTTATACTCAGTCTGTAGACGACGACTACGAATTGCCATTTAAAGCAGTGGACGATGGCTTGGATCAAACTACACTATATTATGTTGATCCTAAACGAAAAATGCCTATGCGTTGTTATGATGGTACTGCTGTTAGCGACCCAGAGAAAACATATTACAGACAAGAAAGATTACCCTTTGCAGTTTTTAGTTCTTCTGCGCCCGGCTCATATGATTTAACTGATCTGGAGTATAATATTTCATTAGAAAATATGCACTTAGATTCTTATGGCGAAATACCACTGCAGGGCCCTTGGCCAGAAAAAAATGTTGGCGGTTATCAATACAGGCATGGACAGTTGCTTGTAACTGAGTCTAATGAGCGAAGCGAAGGATATAGAATTGCCGTTGAAGCAGCCAATAATTTAATTCTAGTTAGTAATCCTAGATTTGTCAATGCAGATTATGATCCGAATAAGCCTGTTGGGAAATATACAAGAGGAGAATATGCGAAACGCCCTGTAAACATTAGAAATATTCGAACTGTTTCTGCTTCGGCTAGTCAGTATCATAGTATTGGCAACTATAGTTCTTCATATGAAATTGTGCAAACTTCTGGTAGAGATATAAATAATAGATATATTACGCGTAACGGCACAATTTCTGTGGTGGAAACAGTCTCGCCTCATGTAAGTTGGTCTGCCGGTATACCCATTACAGAATATGAGCGCCTCGACCGCACCGACGTTGCCAATAGCCATGTTTTTGTTGAGAGATTTTCTGCACCCGGCGGAATATTAGAAAGTTCGACAGCATATCTGGATATTGAATCAGGACAGTATTCTCCATATAATGCACTTCCATGGCGAAATTATGATATGAGAAGGGCGCTGGATGTTTTATATACCAGACACTCTTTAAGTGGCGGATATGATTCAAGCACGCCGACAAGCGCTTCATTTCATAAGACGCCTAGAAACACGCTGAGACAGCCTAATAAATTTTATGCCGGCCCCGATCACTCTTCACCAATCGCTGCAAGCGCTAGCGTTTCATACGATAATTGGTTTGTTAGTAGGCAAATACCAAGAACAGAATTACAATATAGTTGGGTAAGAGAGGCCTCGGCGTATGTAATCTCTTCTAGTTTGATTGCGACTACAGCCTCAATACAATCTGATTTGGTAGATGTGTCTACGCTGACATCTTCCGCTTTTTTACCATGGCTGGGCTATGATTATTCTACCGGCGCTGAAGATATTTCGTTTGTGAGTAAAAGTGAGGGCACAGTGATTGTGGCCTATCATGGCGCTTCAGAGCAGTCAACTCTTAATGACGGGATTGATTTTGTCGGTATGAATACTATTGTTGCGGGGCATATCGACATAACTGGATCAGAAAATATTTTATCAAGCGGCGGAGACATCGAAGGCGCCAGCGGCGAAGCGAAGCGGCCGTGGTTGAATGAATATATATTCCTTGTTGGGGATGACCAGACGCTGGCTCTTCAGGAGGACAACGGCTCAATGGATCCTGTGTTGAGATTTGTATACCAAAATTATAATGGGCCTTATGGATATCCCTCTTGGAAACAACTTCGAACCGGCGACCACCCTGTCGCACGGCATCTTCGCGAAAGCAATGTTTATGAAAATCAAATTCTAGCAGCCGATGTCAATGGAAAGTCTGTTATAAAACGCTATAGGATTAATCAAACTCCGATTACTACCAAGCACTCGCCGACAGAATTTAATTTGGTTAAAAATGAAAAAGAATTGTCAGTAAGTTTGCCGTTTGGCAATAAATATCACTTTTTTACAAAAGATGTATATGATCAAGAGTCGGCCGCCCTGAGCGATTTTAATGATGAGTTTGGCATTAATCCAAGATATAAAAGTTCAGAATTTGTAAAAATGGCTGATGAGCCGTGGACTACTGTGAATTATTCTGAAGTTGTATTTCCGCGTGATGAAAATGTTGGCAAAAGTCATATTATTAATAGGCCCACATATGAATCATTCTGGAATAATATATCGGGCCCTGACAATTCCGACTCCGGTGCTGGCACCATTTATACGGGAAGAATTCAGCAAAGAACAAATTCACAGGGGGTTACTGGCATTCATATGAGTTCGTGGCCTATGGAAGTTATAACCGGTTCAGCCGGCAAAGATTCTGAAGGCGAATTTGTAGAATATTCAGGCGAATTAATGCGATTTGACACATGCTATTTGCCAAATACTTTCGGCGTTGCTGCTTCGGACCCCTGTGGAACAGGCTCCAGCACGGACGATGGCGCAGTCCCCGGCACCAACGTCGGCGCCGGCGTCGGCCCTAGGTTCGGCAGATTTTATGGTCATTGCCGCCCGGCGTCAGATGTAACAAATAATCGCTTTCCCAATGAGGATGGCATCACGGTTACTACGCTTACCGCATCAGGCACCCCGGGGCTTCCCCCGTTCCCAGAAACGTATGCCGGATGGTCTGCAGATATATCTACGCGTGCAAAAACTGGAGGATATTCAATTCTTCCAGAATTCAAGATATCAAGATATATTCATGATGTAGTGGGAAATGCCAACGAGGCTGCAGATTATTATCAAGAAAATTTATATACATTAGAAGTGACCGGCGCAAGTACTACGACGCAGACTTTATCTGGACCCGGCGTCACGACGATCACTAGTAGCAATTCTTTGCTTTTAGAAACTTATAGTCATTCTGACACAATACAGAATTTGGGTGTAGTACGTGATTATTATGGCGAACCAGATGGTATTGAGTTTACTATGGATATAATAACTAAATTTAGACCAGAAAAAGAATTTTATCCAGTATTTCGCACTTTAGATCTTGCACAACAGTTTTCACGCTCATATGGCAAACACGCTGATCTTACAGGCCCCCAGAAGACGTGGCGTACTGTGTTAACTCCATTTTATGCGCCCGGAATTATGTATAATTCTATTAGGGCCGGCATTGCTGTGGATTATCCTTTTGTTGATATGGCTCAAAATAGGGCCCAAACGCAGCCTACTGGCGGATGTCATAACGTTTATGAGAATCGAATGCCTTTCGAAGCGATACTTGAGCCGGCCAACTATGCACAAAAAATAAAACGTTTTCAATTTAATCCAGTATATCAAAAGTTGGCAATTTTTGATTTTGATAATGAAATGCCGTCAGATAGCACTGGATCAATTGGAGTTTCAAATGGTATTTATGAGCAAATGGCGCATAACTTTTTTGCAGAAACAATTGACTTCTATACTCAAAATATTACAACAATCAAAAGTCAGCCCACCTCAAGTTGGCCTAGTTTGACAGCAGAAGGCCAGTTGTGGAATGGCGGCACAAATAAAATGACACTAGAGCAGGTGGCCAACGGAGTGGTTGATTCTACCAGCACTTCATATATTAAGAAATTTGCAATGGATGTTTTTCTTAAGAAAAGGGGTATCTGGGCACAATCCACTGCTCCGCATTGGTTTGGGCCCTTCCCATACGTTCAGCATGTGCCACCATATTTTTCTTTAAGTCCAGCTGGCGTCGCCGATGACACAGATTTTTTGGGCTCTGGCTGGCACACCGTTTGTTACAGCGGCGGCAAGTGTTGTAAACACGCCAGTTTGAATCCAACAATGAGCATGGGAGAGAATGAATCATATACGAGGATTGTTTTTGATCCAACTGCAATTGCAGCCGCAGAACCAGAAAGATTTTTGAAAGGACAATTTACGCTTAGCGATATTACAAATAATTCGGATATTTCATTTGTAAACGTAGGAATGCAAAATCAGATCCGCAGCGGCGGCACCTATGTGACTCCCGCTGGAGCAATGACTTTGTCTTCCAGTATTAACATTTTTAGTTTAGCTCAAGATGATAGGTGGACTATCGCTCCTAAGTGGCAAAGTATTATTCGAAACTACGCGTATACAAGCGACACGATTAAAGATATGCATCTTCCTTCTTCTTCTTTCCCTAGTGTTTGGCAACAGCAAGGGTCAAATTTTACCAGCCCAGAGGAAGGGTTGTTTCTTCAAGTCAAGACTCCCGATTTAGCCGATTCAACTACCACTGGCTCGTTGGCTGATATATGTGGTTTTGAGCTTGATGAAAAGAAAATTGGAGTAACAAAGCATAAAAAACCAATACAAGAGGGAATTGCTGTTATACCTTTTTATACTGATAAGTCTGGTCAAGAGCAATTTTTTAATATTCCAATTGAGCATTTTGAAAAAGCTTATTCAATTGTTAAAGAGGACAAAACAGCGAAGCAGGAGTTAAATTCGATTGTTGACTTAATTAATAAAATGAGAAAATATGTTATGATTCCACAGTTTGATTTTGTTAAAACCAGAGACAAGTCTGCTGAACCATTAGTAACTGCTAATGATTATTACAAAGAGAAAACTATGATGCCTTTTGCAATGTATATTTTTGAAGCAACTAAGATTTTAAGTGAAACTAATTTACAAAATCACTGGGATAATAATGTTGGAGCAAATCTGTCAACTACTATAAGTGAGTCTGGCCACGATGCTACTCTTAATAGAATAAAAATTAGTCATCCAATAAAAAGCGGCGAGATGATTTCGCCTGAAATGTTGACGCTTGCTGGTTTTGACGGTAAGCTACCTTCAGATTTGAGATTTAAGATCTTCAAAATAAAATATAGGGCTCAAACTAATTATTACGATACATATGAGAAGTATACTAGTATACGAAACAAACACAATTATCAAACTCCGGAATATAGTTTCAATTGGCCCTATGACTATTTTTCGTTGATCGAGATGGCAAAATTGAAAGTTACTTTGCAAGTTAACAAAGAGGAAGAGAAGGAAGAATAATACTTTATGGAATTTCTAAATAAAAAAGAAGAAGTAATTGATTTGGTCTTAACAAGACGCGGCAAAGAACTTTTAGCCGCCGAAGGTTTTAATCCACACTATTATGCTTTTTACGACGACGAGGTTTTATACGACAAATCCTATGCAGCACAATATCTCACACCCTCAGTAGAAAAACAAAACGAGGCAGAGACAAGAATAAGAAATGCTGTGACGCTTAAAGCTCAGAGCGAATGGACCGCTTCTTTGGCCGGCGATGATGCAAATTTAAGCGGCAAGGGCGCTAACTATCGCTATAACAATCATTGGTTCCGACCGCTTGGTAAGTCGACTAATTTTAATAATTACAAACCGGCGTGGGATATACAAGTTATTGAAGGGCATATTTCGGGCAGCGGCCAGATGACTACCAGCGACGATACAGGTGTTTACGTCGGCGCGACCAAATATGCTGGTCATGATGGAAATAAAATTAATAGTCCCATTCCCGCAGTTAAGCACACCCCTTTTGAAGAAGACCTTTCGATAAAAACTGGTAGTGTTCCCGGCATGGAAAAAGAATATTTTGGTGAAAAAATACCACAAATACAATTATATTGTGATTATTTGACTATGAAGCCTCTGCTCATCGGCGACAGCGGCTGGGATAACGTAAAGGAAAAAGTTCAACCAACGGATGATTATGCAATTCTTCAAAAAAGATCATCTGACAATTTTGTTTTTTCTATAAAAGAAAAAAATGTCGACGAATCAGATTCAGAAAATTTTACATTAGAAGTGTTTGAGTATGTATATGATAAAGGGCAGACCGCTGACAGTCCAGCGCCCAAACTCAAACGCCTATACTTCTCTGCAGATGAATATTCCCCGGATACTGTTGAGTATTATTTTAATGTTATAACAGACAAAGATGTAGATGAAAAATTAGATATAAAATATATTTATGACAGTTCTGCGTTGTCTGCTGATGTTCCTGCAGATGAGTGTAAATAGGAGAAGTAATTAATGGCATATCATTCTCAGTCAACGGCGCAGGCATCAACCACATCGATGCAATATTTTGCTTCTTCTTCAATGAATTCTTCAGAATTTTATTTTAGTGATGATAGAAATTCAGTTAATTTTGAAACAGTGGGAATAACAATAAATGATAAAAATTGTGCTATAAGCTTTAAAATTAATAAAAAACTAGCAGAGGGCGAACAGTATAGTTATAAATTTTTAGCGTTTGATGATTCGAATAGCGATATTTATCACAGCTTTGACCGGGAAAACCCAACTGAAGAGTGGCAAAATATATTTTATTCGCATATGCCTTCTGATCCCGGCCTTCGCCGCGCAAGACGCCGGCGAGGCCCTGAAAAAGTTAACTTGGCCAACCGCGAAGTGGTTTTAATAACTGACAAAATAACATCAGAATTTACAAGTATAGAGATTGAAGATTTTAATGTTAAAGCTTGTTTTCATGGAATTTTTATATTTTTTAATAAACAACAAGAGGCATATTCAAGTTGGATTGTAAACTACTCTCATGATGAAAAAATCATTAAAACTAATTTTTCTGTGGAAGATATAAGAACTGGAGCAGAAGAAGAGTTCGGACGCCTTCCAGATTCACCGTCTCGCCGCTTGCTTGCTGCACCATTAATTAAATTTTATACAACTCCATACGAAGATAAGACTCTTGGAATAATAATATTTGTAGATGTCGGCGCTTTTTTGCAAGAAAAATCTTGGAATTCTGAATTGTTAACTGCTGAAGAAATAATATCTAGTGTTAAAAATATAGAAATAATTAGACACAGGCTTAAAAACATAAAAAAGGAAAACTTAGTTGACGCCCCTTCGGAGAGAGTTGATTTAACTAGAGTAGATTTTAATGTTCCGGATAGCAGGGGCATAGTTTCATATGTTGCCAGAGATTCAGATTATTTAACTCGCCGCGAATATGAATATGAATTTTCAATAACCATCGAAGATCCGTCGCGCAAGAAAGTAGAAAAGATATTTAATGAATTAAAGAGCATACACGAGGCACTATTCTCTGTCAAAAGGGGAAGGATTGGCATGGGCACTGCTAAAAAATATTTTGCACAGATTATAGATTTGGCATCGCTATGGCACAAGGCGCGCACCAGCGTCGATGACGACCATGACCATGTATATACAGTCAATCCAAACAACACAGGAAAAGCTTTATTGGCGTGCAGCCCCGAGTCTACACAAATATGCCACCAACATATAATTAATGATGGGGTGGTTGAGGAAGCACAAAGCTCCTGTTACCCTGATTGTAAAGACAGATTTGGAGTGTCGGGAGTTCCACCACACACTCATATATTATCAAGTTCTAAAGGACTTCCGAATAGTTTTGCGTTTATTCACAAGTTGGCAACAGATACAAATTTAAGATTAACTATGAAAAATGTTGAGGATGTTTTAGTAGTTTTAGAAGGATTTTTATATGTTATTGAATTAGAGTTGCCAACACAACTCAATAAATTAAAATTAACACAGAATTCAGCAAATACGAGCGCAAATGTTCTTTTTTCAGAACAAAGAAGTATAAAATTACCAGCTGTATCTGCAGACAAATCTACAATTTTACCAATTGGAGATGGCGAATCAATAACAGGCCTCAGACATATAGCACAAACGAGTGTCGAAAGTATTTTGGCTATGTCTTCGACATTAGAGCCACCCACCGTGTCAAGGTCAAAGCCCGCAACAGCTAGAATTGGCAACTTTAGAGAGGATGTGTTGTTCGCCGCAGGAAGTTCAGGCACAGATTATGCAAATTTGGCGCCAACTGCTCAAACATTTGCTAATTCAATGACTTCTGATTTAAGACAAGGCAGAAGAGAGGCTGAAACCTCGGAACGGCCGACTGAAACGTTTTCTTTTAGAAACGGAGCGGAAAAGCCAATAGAACTTGAAATTTTAACTAATTATTTTATTGATAGAGATGTCATTGGCATCAGCGATGTTTGGAGTCCTTTGGGTTCTAATATATCCACTCCTGCTGGAGCAAATTATCATTTAATTAGGATTAAGAATCCCGAGATAGTTATTAATAAATATTTTGTGTTGAGTAATATCTAATGAGTAAAATTCCAAAAGAAGTAAATGTTTTTTTCCATGACCACTTTGTGGATAGAGATTCTAAGCAGTTTACATTTTCAGATCCAGTTAGATTTTATACAAATAAAATTTGGGCAATAGATAGAGAAGATCCGGACGCTTGGGCTCCAGAGTGGAAACCAGAATTTTCAGGTGTTAATTTCAATAGCGTGTCAAGATTCCCACCGCTGGCCGGTAATTTTTCTGGGTATTATAATCATATGCATGGCTATGGCGGCAAACCCGGCGAATATGGCCATCCCGATTACATAATGGCTCAACTTCTGGGAGGCTCTGATTATTCAGAGGTTGATGTGGTGACGGAAGATTGGTGGTCGTACTACATGTCCGCCAACGACTCCGAAAAGGACGCGTGGTTCCTGTGGCAAAACGCACTGAAGCTCGACGTTCTTGGCACTGCTGATCAAAAGGAGTATCTAAAAAAACACAACATATCATATACATGGAAACAATATCTTGCACACATAGAAGCCGACCACGCTCTTAAGCTAGCTTTTGTAAAAACTATTAAGCCCGGGGTCGCAGTAAAGGCGGAAGGCGCGAAAATTTCCCGCTTAAATTGGGAAATACATGGGCCCAATTGGACCGGCCCTGCGTATGAACAAAAAGACATCAATCAATATGGAACAGTCATCCGCTATCCAGATGACAATGAGCTAGATCCTTTTATGGCTAACGATCCTCAAGCCACGGCCGCAAAAGAAAGATTTAATTTATCAAAAAGTCTTCAGTGGGCAACACAAAATACGACAGCTATTAAAGAGGAGTTTTTCTTTAAAAACTTTAAAAACAATAGTTCTACAAGTATTCACCTTGGTAGCATTAAAGAAAAGCTGTTTGCTAAACTGGGGAGTTCGTGGCATTTACATTATCTTAATAAACTTAATGATGTGGGAGATCACTATAATACAAAAACCCCAGATTATCGTCAATTTCTTGTTATTGCTAATAATAAAAAAATAGATGAAAAGATGGTCAACACTCATAAATTAATGAAAGTTACAATGGAAAAATCTAATTGGTTTTACGATTATAATTTTTTATATAGACCTTATACTTTAGGCACCGGCAACACCGGCGAACCACGAAGTTTTAGAGTTATCCGCAATGTACATAAATATAATGATTGTTTAGATCCCCAACAAAATGTCGCCATGGGCGACGAAGCAAGACTTCAAATGTTTTATGAAAATCACATGCAGCGGTTGCTCAATGGCCCATTCTTTGGCACATTAGCAAAAACTGAAGCCGGTTGTGAATATCAACATAAATATACAAACCCTTCATATATTGCTCTGGCCGCCGATACGCTGAAAGATCCGCATGCGCAGGGCTATGATAAAGCTCCGTCGTTAAAGGAGAAAATGGAATATCCTTTTTATAATACCATTTATTTCACTCCTCAGTTTGGCGTTGCTGGTTTCGAAGATATTGCGACAAGACAAACTCCAGTTATGTTAGGCTCTTTGGTGTCGTCTGAACCACCGGCCGCTATGTATGGAAGCTTCGAAGCATTCACTCATGGTGCGTTTAGGCAGCATTCAAATGAAGAAGTTGCTAATGAAAGTGACGGCATAAAGGGTTTCATATGCGAAGCTGGCGACCCTGAAAAAGTGAAATATGTTACATTAAAAAGTCGTGGAGACTATGTTAACGCGGACAACGAGATTGAGGATCAGTTTAATGAAGCAACTACAAAGAAATTAATTTACGGCGAAGGAGATGGTGGAAACACCAGCGCGAATTGGCTACACGATGTTCGTTTAAAATGGGCTGATTCTAATGAGCTTAATTTGCCCGACACCGCTCAATTGGCTTTTAAGAAGTTTAATAATGCGCTAACGGATGAGTTAGATTATATTTCGCCATATGTTACTTATGCTCAAGCACAAGATTCCGCAACGCCTTATTCACAAAAGTTTGCAAGAAATGAAATAGTTGCTTATAAGATTGTAAAAAGGGCAGAGAACGGCGATGCCGCCAATGATTTAATTGTTTCTAATATTTATGTATTTCCCAATTTTAAATATACCGGCACACCGCAGATCGGAATACAACATGACAAGAGTAACAACATTATATTTTCAGGCCCGGGCAGGCATGAATATGTTGACACACAAGTTAAATACAATGAAAAGTATTCATATCGATTTTACGCAGTTGTTTTGGTATATGGAAAAAGATACCGGTATCGAAATATAGAATGCAAACTACCAAGTCTAGAATATTTTAAAGAGATTGAGGCGTATCCAACTTGTAAAGAGTTAACCGAAAATGAACAAAGTGACGCGCTGCTCAAGTCGTGTAAAGATTGTAAGGAAGACCCGAAGTGTATATGGAATGTTCATCTCCCCGGCGAAGGATCTCGTAAAGATTATAATTCTGAAGACGAAGCATATGAAGCTGATCCGGATAACTGGAAAAGAACACATCCAGATGATAAGCAGGATATTCAAAAAGTAGTGCCATATGGCGACGGAGTCTGGCAAAGAGAGTCACAAGAATTTGATTTTTCTGCGTTAGTAGAAGAGCAACCCTCGATGAGATTTGTTGAAATCCCGCTTCTTGCGCCACAGAGTTGGAATGCTGCGGACGCGTCTGAATTTGATCCAAAAAATCAAACTATATCATACTCTCCACAGCCGTCGAAAGCTGATCCGCCGCTGCCTCCGTTATTAACTTTTTTCCCTTTTAAGGGAGTAAATAATAAAATTTCTATTTCATTTGGAAAAGGGCTGGGGAACAGAGTTAGGGAATATGACAAAGCCGCCCGTGATAAATATGACTGGCCTGAAAACGTTCCAGCGATAGGTGGTGATAATGATAATGATGGCGACGAAGATAATATGGTTTTATTTTCCGGCGCCTCTGCACCAGTGAAATTTTTGCTTTATAGAATCACCGAAGCGCCACAGTCTTGGGATGATTTTGGAGTGTACGGTAAAAGCGCGCCTGAAAAGAACACCTATAAAGTAATTAATAAGCCCTCAGAAATAGATTTAAAGGTAGGCCACAATGCTCCGCTCAAGTGCGACAACGGCGCGAAAGAATGCGGCGAAGTAGGTCAATTGTGGGACACCGCTCATTTAATTGATGAATTAAAACCAAATCAAAAATATTATTATATGGCAAGGACAATTAGCGTGGAGGGCGAAGTTTCATACCCCTCCGTTGTTTATTCAGTAGAGATTGTTGACGACGGCGGCGTAGTGATGCCCATAATTGAAACTGTTGAGTTTGAGGATACCTTGGAAGCCAAAAAATACAAACGAAAGAAAAGTATTCTTTTTAAAGAAAAATTAAGAATTGATCCTTCATTTTTGCAAGTAGTCCCACAGAAAGATGGTAGTTTGGGATTAATAGATTCCAGCCAATCGCCCATTTTATTCAAAGAACAAAAGAAAGCGGGCACCAACGGCGACGATCCTTGGGATAATAAACATAAGCTCCCTAGTTATAAGTTAAGGATAACATCAACTAAGACTAAAAGAAGGGTTGACTTAAATATTACTTTTAGATCCCGCAAACTTACCAGCCAGAAGGACGATGCTTGGAATTTTGTACTGAACGAGGGCGAAGTTGTCCGCTCTGGTACAAAATAAATAAAAAGTGTTTTTTATAAAAAAATACTAATTATAGTGGTATAAAATTAAAGGAGAACTGACATGGCAAGATTTTTACCCAACTCCGGTGATATTATTTTAGATGCTGTTTTAACTGACGAGGGCCGCCGCCGTATGGCCGGCGGCGCCGGCCAAAGCAAGTTTAGCATTGATATGTATGCTTTCGGCGATGATGAAGTTAACTATGAGCTTTGGGACGCTAGCGCCGCTACAGCTTATAAAGATCTTAATATTTTAAGCACGCCGATTCTTGAGGCAATTACTGATAATGCTTCGGCCCTTAAACATAAATTAAAATCTATGCTTCCAAATAAAGATTACTTATATTTGCCAAATTTGATTGTTCGAACATCATCTCAAACTGGAGATAATAGGGGGCTGCCTTTTGCTGCATCGCCGAACAGTGATAAATATGTTGTTTTAACAACTACTGATGCATATGCGCTTGTTGAAACACTGTGGACCACGACAGGCATTGATGGGTGGATTAACGGTACAAGCGCAATTAACGCCAAAGATAAGGTCATAGTAATTGATCAGGGAATTAAAACTGCGGCCGGCGGCAATGACTGGAGCGTTAAACTATCAGAAGAATTAGAAGAAAATCAATATATAATTCAAATTGATGATAGGTTTGGAACTATTGTGGATCCTACCGGCGCCGGCGCAGTTTCACAAAAAAGTTATGTTGATGATGATTATATTGCAACTTATGTTGTATCAGATCCAACTGGTAATCATTGGCAAACAAGGCCTTTGTCGGCCGAAAAGATTTCCGATCATTCGGGCGCCCGCGGTCGACGCTTTTGGTTTTCAATTATGGCTTCTGACAATTTAACAAAAAGTACTGCATATTTTGAAGAATTTGGCAACACCTTGGCAGCCGCTTTCCCGACTGGCGAAAGTGGCCATGTGTTAGACACAATTGTTAGAGTTGATGGGTGGAAAACTGGTATGTCACTAGATATACCAATAAGATTTTTGAGAGAAATTCCTTAAGAACGGAGAATAAAAATGGCACAAACTTTTAAAACAATAGACAAAGCAAAAGATATTAAAAGTTTTAAAACAAAATTACATGAAGCAATTCCAATAACTGGCACTATTGCATATGGCATTTATACCAATGAAACTAATGTTAGAAAATATACACACGGTCAGTTTCAGAGCGTTTATGATTATCCATATTTAAGTTCTTCGGCAAATGCAATTTTTGATTTAACTTTTGGCGTTCAATCCGGCTGGTCGGATTCGGACGACGGCCGGTCGTTTGGTGCCGCCAACATTGTTTCATCAAGCACAGATAAGCAAAATATTTATCAGCAAATGGCACAAAATTTAGTGGGCCATGATATAACCGGCGCTATTATGCCATTCGACCATTGGGCCAACCCTGCGCAAATGTCGGATATGACAACAAAATTCAAAACTGCTTTCTTTATGAACTTTTCTAGAATGCTCGTAAAGGACGAAATAGCAAAAGAAACATTTGTAATGTATGTGGGCACCGGCAGTTTAGACACTACGGTATCCGCTACGGCCTATGATAAGAGCATGATCAGGCTTTCAGATTCTGGCTCTAAGGTATATACTAATTCGCCCGCTGGTGAATATGGAATAATTTATACAGGCTCTGCCGGTGTTGCACCCAAAGCTCTCGATGCTGTTGGCTTGCTTTATTATCAAGCCGGCATCGCGGTGCTGGAGTTGTCAGGCGCTCATGGGTCTACGCTAGGCCATGGCCTTTTTAATACTGCATCGGCTCAGACTATTGATCTGGTTTCTCATTCAAGCGGCGATCATTTAAATGTTGCTAGTGCTTCGTTGTCTGCTTCGATTGATGAGATTTGTGATGGGTTTAGGCAAAGAATAGGCAGTATTAGTTTTAATAATACAATTGAGCTTAATTCAACTGTTTACTTCTGTCGCGCAAACGCTTCTGAGTTTAATTATAGTGCTAATCCGACTTATATTGATTCAACTGGTAAGATTAGAGTAAAAACATACGCTGACGATTCTGCAGTTTCATATATTACAACTGTTGGGTTGTATCATTCCGATGGCGCTTTGATGGCTGTTGGTAAATTATCAGAACCAATCAAAAAGACAGAGGCTAGTGATTTTACAATTCGCGTAAGGCTTGATTATTAAGCGGGCGGGTGGTACTACATGTCCCTAACAAAAAATGTTCGCTCGGCCGTACACCCCTATCCTTTTTCGAAGAATGATGTTTTTCGTAGTGTTTTAAAGACACATCCAAAATACATTTTTTCGATGCATCTGAATACATTACATATAAATAATCGCACCGAAGAGGGGTATAACGTTGCAACTGGCGCGATTTCTCTTTATGAGATGAACGTTGATCGAAGCGGCTCAAATTGGAGTGAGTTTAATGATCATTTGATAACGGGTAGTTTTGTTGCGAAAGAAAGTAAAGTAAGTAATATAGCATTAAAATCAACATATACTACACAATTAGCTGAAAAAATAATACCAATAGGAACTGACCGGTCTATATCTTATCCGCTGACTGCGACAATTAGCAGAGAACTGGTCAAAGCCAAGCCAGACACAACTGCCGCACCCGATAATGTTGACACTGAATATGATGGCTATCTTATATATTCAGGTTCGACCCACAGCGACACTGTTTTTAAAGTTGTGGCACTTAAAAACACCTTTGAACATTATAGGTATCTGAGCCCGTATTATGATTTTGATAAATATATTTTTAAACGTGGCGGTATTCCCACTCACACTCAAAAACAATTTGACGTTAACGACAAGTACCGATACCCCGGCACCGCAGAAGGCGAAGAGGTCAAGGTCCAAAATCATCCTTTGACTCAATCAATTCCGGTTAATGATTTAACAAATCTTATTGTTATTCCAAAGATTTTTTATGGCAATCAAATTAAAAAAGGAAGTGTAGATTTAAAATTTTATTACACCGGCTCTTTGCTCGCCCGAGCCCAAGACACAAGAAAAAATGGAGAGCTAATAGAAACATATGGCGGTCATTATGAAAGCAAAGGCACCGGCGCCGTCATCGGCATGGTTTTGTACAATGAAGGCATTTTATTAATTACAGCCAGCTATAATTTGGACGACAATTTGAAAGATGGTTATATGAGCCCAACTGGTTCACATACTGGCAACGATCTCAATGCTCCCCCGGGTACGGGAGATTGGATGGTTGACAATCCCAAGTGGGGTTATTTTGGGGCGTATAAATCTTTTGTTACGTCTTCGAACAATTGTTGCAACGGACGAGCCGGCGGCGACACTTACTGGGGTCCGACGAGTTCATCTTATTCCATGGAATTTCAAGGAACGGAAAGAATCCCCGTTATAACCATGTTGGCTCATGCAAAAAAGAATGATTTAAACTGGAGTAATAATCCAACATTTATTAGTAGAAGCGCCGGAGACTATGGCGGAAAGGAGTATACTGGCTCATATGGAATTACTCACGGCTCAAAATTTTATAAGGAAGGTGAGTATATTCCAATTTATAATACAATTTCCAGTTCACATGATAATTATTCTGCTTCTTATGCTCCGCAAACTTTTATTTCAAAAATTGGCATATACGATAAAAACAAAGAACTTATTGCAATTGCTAAATTAGCCAAACCCATTAGAAAAACTAATGGACAAGATTATACTTTTAAGTTAAAATTAGATCTATGATACTTGGACTTGATATTTCAACCAGCATTACCGGCGCAACTGTAATAGATGATAACGGCAATGTTGTTTTCTGCGAGGCGTGGGATACTCGCAAAACTAAAAGCTTTTTTGATAAAGCGACCGCCATTAAACACCACCTAATGGATGTAAGGGCATACTTTCCCATCACAAAAATTGTAATTGAACAATCTTTACAAATGTTTAGAGCGGGCTTTTCATCGGCTAAAACGCTTACACTTCTTTCAAAATTTAATGGCGTAGTCAGTTGGTTGTGTTATGATATATTTGGGATCCCACCAGAATATGTTTCTGCTTCCTCTGCTCGCAAACAAGCGGGTATTAAAGTGCCACGTGGAACTAAAGCAAAAGAAGTTGTTTTAGAACACGTCAACAAAACTATTCCAAATTTTGAATATGAATTAACAAAAGCCGGCAATCCAAAGGCTGGCACATACGACAGAGCAGATAGTATTATGCTTGCGAAATATGGATACTTGACGCAACCGCAATAATGCTGTAAAATGATTATGTGACTAAGATCAGTTTATTGCAAGACGTGTTGGGCCAAGGTTATCGCTCTGGAGAAGAGCACTTGTTTGCTTGTCCTTTTTGCGATCATCACAAAAAGAAGTTGTCTATAAATTTAAAGAAAAATAAATTTAAGTGCTGGGTGTGTGATACATCTGGTAATTCGCTTTTATATCTTTTCAAAAGATTTGGCAACACTCGGCAATTAATGGAGTGGAAAAAACTCAACAACATTACAGATTTTTCTGAAGTCCACGATCAATTGGATCATCTTTTCGACGAACCAGAAGAAAAAATACTTCCAAAATTAAGACTGCCAAAAGAGTTTATTTCATTGGCCAATCGAGGACTCGCGCTTTCTTGCATCGGCGCCAAGTCATATTTGAAAAAAAGGCGAATAGACAAAAAGGATATTCTTTATTGGAAGATTGGTTATTGTCCGAGAGGGCAATATGCGGGCCGCTTAATTATCCCATCGTTTGATATGAAGGGAGATATTAATTATTTTATAGCAAGATCATATACCGGCGACTGGAAGAAATATTTAAATCCAGAGGTGCCTAAGAGCGAAATTATTTTTAACGAGCTTTATATTGATTTTGCGAAGCCAGTAACTTTGGTTGAGGGAGCATTCGATGCAATAGTTGCTGGTGAAAATTCTATTCCTATTTTGGGCTCAACGCTAAGAGAAGATTCTAGGTTGTTTCAAAAGATTATAGGAAACAATTCAACTATTTATATGGCACTAGATCCAGACGCAACTAATAAAACAAATTCAATTGTAGAAAAATTCTTGCGTTATGGCCTCAAGGTGTATATAATAGATGTAAGCGGCTTTAAAGATGTTGGCGAGATGACAAAAGAAGAATTTGGGACAAGGAAAGAGAACGCCACACAGATTGCTGACAACTTGTCACTATTGTTTACTAACATCAAATTCTAAGGATAATGTATGAAGATTGCGCATATTAGCGACATTCATGTGCGGAACTATAAATACCACTATGAATACAGAGAAATATTTCAACAGTTGTTTGAAAAATTAAAAGAGCTTAAGCCAGATATAATTGTTAATACGGGCGACACTGCCCACACTAAATCTATTTTAAGTCCAGAGTATTTTAACCTGACTTCGTGGCTATTTACCAACTTAGCAGAGATTGCTCCACTGCACATGATTTTGGGCAATCACGACTGCAATGTCAAGAACTCAAGCCGCCTTGACGCGATTACGCCGATTACTGAGGCGCTAGAAGATCCCAATATTCACTTCCACAAAAATACAAAAGAGGTGGACTTGGGAGAAAACATTGTACTCAATGTTCTTTCTATTTTAGATCAGGACAAATGGTCGGCCCCGTCAGATCCGAACAAAACCAACCTCGCACTATACCATGGCGCCGTAGCTGGGTCTAAAACGGATACTGGCTGGATTATGGAACACGGCGAAATTGATATGGATTTCTTAGAAAACTTCGATTATGGCCTCTTGGGTGACATTCACAGAACAAATCAGATTGTTGACGACCATGGCAAAGCTCGATATCCCGGTTCTCTCATTCAGCAGAACTTTGGAGAGTCGTTAGATAAGGGTTTTTTACTTTGGGATATCAAGGACAAAGAAAACTTTACTTGTGATTTCCATCAGCTAATTAACCCCAAACCTTTCGTCACGATCAACCTTACTCCCAAGGGCAGAATCCCCAAGGGTTTAAACCCCCCAGCAGGCGCTAGGCTGCGTTTAGTTTCCTCAAACAACCAGAGCGTCGAAATCTTCAGAAAAGCCGTGGATATCGCCAAGAAACGCTTTAAACCAGAATCTATTTCTTTTTTGAATAGAGCCCACGGCCAACAGCGCATAAGTGTTGAAAAAGAGGTAGATTGTATTATACATGAAAATTTACGTGATCAAAGTGTGCAAGAAAAACTTATAACAGAGTATTTAAAAGAGTACAATGTTGATGAAGAAACATTAAATGAAATATATACTCTTAATGCAAAATATAATGCCTTGGCAGAGTCCGATGAGGAAACCACCAGAAATGTCTCATGGAAAATTAAAAACTTCAAATGGAACAATCTCTTCAATTATGGGGAGGATAACGAATTGGACTTTACTAAACTTGCTGGCACTGTCGGAATATTTGGTAAAAACTACAGTGGTAAGTCTAGCGTTGTCGATAGTTTACTCTACACGATTTATAACAATACTTCTAAGAACATTCGAAAGAATTACAACATTATCAACGAACACAAAGAACAGGGCTCTGGCGAGGTGGAGATTGAAGTTGGTAATAAAACTTACAAGATTTCAAGGCAGTCGGATAAATATGTTAAGAAACTTAAAGGCCAAGTTACAAACGAAGCAAAAACTGATGTAGAGTTTGCGTGTACTGACAATGTGTTGAATAGAACTTATAATTTTAATTCCACGGAAAGACACGGGACAGACAGAAACATTAAAAAGATATTTGGATCCTTAGAAGACTTTCTTTTAACATCGATGTCTTCTCAGCTTGGCTCTATGCAGTTTATTAATGAAGGCTCAACGAGGCGTAAAGAGATTCTTGCCAAGTTTTTGGACTTGGAGTTTTTTGAAAAGAAGTTCAAATTAGCCAAGGATGAATCAGCGGGGCTCAAAGGCACTCTGCGCCGCATGGAGGAAAAAGAATATGATGAAGAAATATCAATTGCCAGAAAAGATCTCTTCGCTAATGAAGCAGATACTCTCAAGAAGAAGGGCTTATACAACAAAACCAAAAAGGATATCGAAGATGCCAAAGTAATAATTGCAGAGTTAGAAAAGAAAATTGCTGCAGTTCCGACTGAACCGATTGATATTGAGAAAAGTTTAAATGATAAAAAAGATAAAACTCAATTGATGAGTCAACTAGAAACAACAAATAAAGAATTTGAAAAACAAATTAAACTAAACAATTCTTTTTTGAAACAAACCAGCGACCGTTTGGAAGGTTTTGATTTGGCCGCTCTCAAAAACAAACTTAAGGTTGAAGTTGAAAAACAAAAGCAGCTAGAAAAATTACTTAGCGAAACAGCCCTTAAACAACAAACGCTTGACTCATATGAAAAACAACAATGCGTGTTGAAGGGCATACCGTGCGGCGATAATTACTTGACTTCTTGCCGATTTATTAAGGATGCTTACAAAACATCACAAGAAATAGAACCAACTAAAAAAGCAATTTCAGATTTGAAAATTAAGAAAAAAGGAGTAAATGATGAAATTGTTAAGCTCGATACACCCAAGGTGCGTCTTCACATTCAAGGCCATGAAGGGCTTGTGAGGAAAAAGGTGCGCGCCCAGACAGAAAACGCAGCATATGAACTAGATATTCAAAAAAATCTAAATAAAATTTCTGAATATAAAAATGATATTGTTGAACACCAAAAAAAGATTGACTATTATAATGAGAACAAAGAAGCAATTGAAAACTATAATGAGTTGGCAAAGGAGAAAAAAGAGCAAGAACAATCTGTACAAAACTTAAGCGAGAGTTTGAATTCGTGTGAAGAAGAGATTTATGAGCTTGCTGTTAAGCATGGTGCATTAATACAGAAGCTTGAAAATATTGAAGAACAAAAGAAAGAGTTGGCCAAGCTTCAAATAGAATTTGCTGCAACAGACTTATTCCTTCGCTGCATGCACAGCAATGGCATTGCGTTTGATATTATTAACAAGGCGCTACCTGTTATCAACGAAGAGATCTCAAAGGTGTTGGCCAACATTGTTGATTTTGAAGTTTATTTTGAGAAGGACGGCAACAAGTTAGACATCTTCATCCACCACCCCAATCACGAACCACGACCTTTGGAAAACGGCTCCGGAGCAGAAAAAACATTGGCTGCAATTGCAATTAGAATTGCTTTGTTAAATATCAGCAATATGCCAAAGTGCAATTTAATTATATTGGATGAGCCGGGAGCGGCTTTGGATGAAGAGCACCTTGAAAGCTTTACTCGGATTCTAGATATGCTGAAGAGTTATTTTGATATTGTGATACTAATTACTCACATAGAGTCTTTAAAAGATACTGTTGATATGACAATTGACATTACAAAAAAGAATCATTTTGCATATGTAAACCAGTAGGGGAATAAAAATGAAAATTACAGTTGGCCGGCTAAAAACAATTATTCAAGAAGAGTTGGATAATTTTAAAAAATTGCAAGAGGGCTATGGTAGCTACAAGAGGGACGAAGAGTCCCCCAATGATGACCTTGGCCCCGACGCCCACGCAGAACCTGCGGAGCAAACAGATATCATTTTAGGAGATCTTAAAAAGGTCTTAGAGAAGTGGGAAGAGGCTGAGTATGAGTCCGACGAATCCCGCTGGCAAGAATATGCTAAAGATATTCAAGGCATGATCGATCAACTCGATGGCGAAGAGGAACACGATTGTGATTGTGATCACGAGGACCATGCGCCCCACGATTGTGATTGCGAACACTCTGAAAAGTCGCACGAAGAGCGGGAGGGCGAAGAAGAATCCCCGAAACCAAAGAAAAAAAGCAAGCCCAAAGAGAAAAAAGAAAAGGGCGAAGAATCAAGCACGCCCAAGAAAGCTGGCAAGGGCGGCAAAAGTTTCCCATATGAATCAAAACAATTAGAACAAATGGTTTTTCAAAAACTGATTACTGCACTTGGAGGATAAAATGATGGCAAGAATGAAAGCGTTTGCGGATAGACATTTAGAGAGATTTATGTCGAGAAAACTGTTGGTGTGGCTTTCCACAACCTCTTTGCTTCTCGCAGAATACGTTAACAGCGAGCAGTGGGTTGCAATATCCCTTGCTTACATTGGCTCTCAGGGCTTGGCAGACATTGCCACGGCTTGGAAATCAGGGCAATTGTTAAAGAAGGATTAAAATAATGAAGCTATTAATAGAAAACTGGCGAAAGTATTTGAAAGAGGGCGAAGGCGAAGAAATCTCGCCGAGATCGAAAGGATGGATTGGGGCTACAATTTCAGGTCACTTCAGCGATTATGCAGCAAGGATACGATCGTTGAACCCGCAGCGGGATCCTGAAAATCAAAAGAGATTAGCGCCTTTGTTTGCTAAAGATCTACGCGCAGTTGACGACGAGGAGAAGAGAAATCCATTTTATAAAGCGGTATATTTAGATGATATAATCCCAGAAGGAGAACGGGCCCACACCGTCGACCTTCTTAAGAAGCTTGCCGATGCTCTTGAACAGGATCCGACATTGCTTGATGCTAGAGAGATTGGCAAAAAAGGCGATTGGACTGCTGTTGCAGAAAAGGGAGCAGGCGAAGAAGTTGATACTGACAACGACGGCATCCCTGACGAAAAAGAGCTAGCGGTGATTGATCGCGGCGAAATATAAAAATGACTTGGTTGGCGGTTAAAACGTTTTTTAAGAAAGTATATGCGACAGTTATTAAATACTGGCAATACTTCGCTCTCGCTGCTTACACCGTCGCCATGTTCCTTATATTAAGAAAGGGCCGCAACACCGAAAGTGTTAAGCAGGCATTCAAAATGTCTAAAGAGTCCCACAAAGAAGAGCTTGACGCAATTAATCTGGCCCACAAAGAAGAGTTGGCCGCAAGAGATGCTCTTATTGAAGACTACAACAAAACCGTTATAAAGCTTGATGAAGAATATAGAAAGCAAAAGCTTACACTTCACGAATGGGAAAAGAAAAAGGTTAAAAAAATTGTCGAAGAAACGCATAATGATCCAAAGGGCAGAACTGCAAAGATTGCTAGTGAATTTGGTTTTGAATTGGTGCATATAGATGACGCGACTGGTTAGCACAATATTGACGTTTTTGATTATTCTTATTCCTGTTAATTCTTATTCCAACCCAAAAGTAGCAGAAATAAAACAGGGGCAGAAAGCTCCTTATAACGGCATTCTTTATGATTACGAAGCCAATGCGGTTTTGCTGGCTTCCAAAGAAAAAGGTCAACTAGAGTGCTCGCTTCAATTAAATCACGGCGTAGCCAAAGAAAAAGCCAAGTGCGACATGCTTACTTCGACTGTTAAGGCCTCATTGGAAGCCACAGAGAAGAAATATGACGCTATTCTCAAAATTAAAAATGGTCAGATCGATCATCTTGAAAAAATAACACTTGAGCAGCCCGACGCATACAGCCACTGGTGGTTTGCCAGCGGCTTTGTCGGCGGCGTTGCTTTGTCGATGGGTATTTTTTACGCCGCGGTCCAAACGGCGAAATGAAGCCAAAAAAGGATTTAAATTATATTGCTAAAGTTGAAAAAGCAATTGCTAAGAAATATGGTAATATTGCAATACAAAATCCAGCAAGTTTTTGGGATGAAGAAAAAGAGAAAAAATATTTAGAGCAACTCAAAGAAGAAGCAAAGCAACAAGAAGAAGCGCAGCACGAAGAACAAATTGATGTTGGCGGTTTTTTTGTTCCCAAGAAACTAATTAATAAAGACACTAGTAGAATATGTCCCGTATGTGAGATTTATTCTGTTAAAGCGTTAGATGATGTTTATATGAGCAAATACGATTGTTGTTATAAATGTTATATTTTATATGTCGAAGGCCGCGAAGAGCGTTGGCTAAAAGGATGGAGACCCAAAGATGGCTAAAAAGAAAAAGAAAGGTATGACCACTTTAGAGGTTGTTAGAGCGATTTCTCAAGCGGCTTCAAAATCTTATGATGGATACGACGGCGAAGGCGAGCGAATTAAAGTTGGCCTGAAAAGAGAAGAGGGCAACCCTCTTTTGGATAAAAGAGTGATGGACGGCTTTGGTGTTAAGTTTGCTGGTAACAAACTTTGTGTCACTTACCATGGCGAAGTCAGTATGAAAGACTTACATCGTAATGGCCCAAAGAAGTTCGAAAACGAAATGGAACAAACGTATAAAGACATTGTAAAGTTTATCAAAAAAGAGTATAAAAAAGATACCGGCAAAGCATTAGCTTTAACATCGCAGGGCGATGCAGATTCTTTGATACAACGAATGAATAGTATTCGCAACTGGGTACAGTCTAGTAAGTGGTACAAGATTGGCGGAGTTGATTCTGAATCAGTAGAGCCAGAAAGCGAAAGAACTGTTGACGACGCGATTAAAAAGTTTTTGGCGCAAAGCTCAAAGAAGAAGCCAAAAAATGTAACTAGAAAGCAACCAGATCGCCCCGGCTTAGGCGAAACTGACAAGGGATAATAAAGAGTTGAATGGCAAAACGTTTTCAATTAACAAAGTCCGATATCAGAAAAGAACTCATTAAATGTGGGCGCGACCCGGTTTATTTTATTAACAATTATATTAGAATTGCACACCCAATAAAAGGTTTGATACCTTTTAATTTATATGATTTTCAAGAAGACGCAGTAAAAGATTTTGTTGATCATCGATATAATATTATTTTAAAAGCAAGACAGTTAGGAATATCAACAACAATCGCTGCATATGTTGCTTGGTTGATGTTGTTTCATCGTGGCAAAAATGTGATTGTTTTGGCAACGAAATTACAAACTGCCGCCAATCTTGTTAAGAAAACAAAGCTGGCCATGAAGTCGTTACCAGACTGGATGATGATATCTAAAATTGTTATTGACAATAGAAATTCTTTTAAGCTGGACAACGAAAGCGAAGTGAAGGCAATCTCAACTTCGGGCGATGCTGGTCGTTCTGAAGCATTGTCTTTGCTGGTTATTGATGAGGCGGCAATTATTGACACCTTGGATGATTTATGGGCGGGCTTACAGCCAACGTTGTCAACCGGTGGCGATTGTATTATTGCCTCGACTCCAAAAGGCGTAGGCAATAAATTTCATCAACTGTACAGCGAAGCAGAGCAGGGTTTAAACGATTTTAATCCACTTGTGTTGCCATGGGATGTTCACCCCGAAAGAGATCGGGGCTGGTATGAACAGGAAATTCGCAAAATGTCTAGACGAGAGATCGCGCAGGAGTTGGAGTGTAATTTCAATATGTCTGGTGAAACTTTACTAGCCGGCGAAGATCTAGAAAGAATAAGAAAAGATATTAAAGACCCAATTTATAAAACTGGCTTCGATCGTAATTTATGGATTTGGGAAAGACACGACCCCAACAAGAAATATTTTTTGGCTGCCGATGTCGCGCGCGGCGACGGACAAGACAATTCAACATTTTTAATTTTTAATTCTGATAATATGGAGTGTGTGGCCGAATATTGTGGCAGGCTAGCAATAGATGAGTTTGCTCCGCTAATTTATGAAACAAGCAAAGAATACGGCTTTTGTTTAACCGTTGTTGAAAACAATTCTATTGGTATGTCAGTTCTGGACAAACTGCGCAGCATGAACCATCCAAATCTTTATTGGTCACGAAAAGGAACACACGAACACATCGACCAATATTTAGCAGAACATCAAAAAACAACAGCCCCGGGCTTTACGACAACGGTTAAAACTCGACCATTAATTATTGCGAAGCTAGAAGAATTAATAAGAAACAAGGTAATTACGACACATTCAATTCGTTTAATCGGAGAATTAAAAACTTTTATTTGGCATAACGGAAAAGCACAAGCAATGAGGGGTTACAATGATGATCTGGTTATGGCCTGCGCAATTGCTTGCTGGGTAAGAGATACAGCCTTGGTAATTAATCAGCACGATGTTGCATACAAAAAAGCAATGCTAAGCAGCATCATGAAGTCGACTCAGAGAATGGATACAAAAATAGAAGGTATGAGAGGCTATACAAGAGGGAAGAAACACATGGGAATATCGACAAAAGATGAAGGATTTCCATTCTTTATAGGATAGAATCATGGCACCAAGAAATAAAAGAATAAATAGAAACACCAATAACCCTGCAAATCCGCAGCACAATCTTTTTCAGAGGTTGACTAAGCTGTTTTCAGGCCCAATCATAAATTATCGGCAGCAGCAGATAAGAAAAGATCGGCGGAATAGACTAGACAGATTTTCGCGCAAATTTAAATCAACCAGCGGCCAAGATTTCAAAAAGCAGTCATATAATCCATATGATTATATGATGGCTCAGATGGCCATAAATCAGAATCGCGCCGAACGATATGCAGATTTTGATCAAATGGAGTTCTCTCCTGAGTTGTCCTCTGCATTGGATATTTATGCTGATGAAATTACACACCACTCAGAATATGGTAAAATATTAAAAATTGACTGTAGAAACGAAGAGATCAAAGAAATTTTAAACGGGCTGCTTTATCAGGTATTAAATGTCGAATTTAATTTATTTGGTTGGACTAGAAATCTGGTTAAATATGGTGATTTTTTCCTTTATCTAGATATTGATGAGAAAATTGGCATTAAGAGCGTCATCGGGCTTCCAAGTCAAGAAATCGAAAGGATGGAGGGCGAAGATCCAACTAACCCCAATTATATTCAGTATCAATGGAACTCTGCAGGTATGACCTTGGAGAACTGGCAAGTTGGACATTTTAGAATTTTGGGCAACGACAAATACGCACCATATGGAACTTCTATATTAGACCCCGCAAGAAGAATTTGGCGCCAACTTACGCTTTTAGAAGATGCAATGATGGCGCACCGCATTGTCCGTGCTCCTGATCGACGTGCTTTTTATGTCGACGTCGGCGGGATCCCTCCAGAAGATGTAGAACAATATATGCAGGGCGTTATGACCTCGATGAAGCGTCACCAGACTGTTAATCATTTAGACGGTAGAGTCGATCTCAGATATAACCCGGCTTCGATTGAAGAAGATTATTTTGTACCTGTTCGCGGGGGTCAAAAGGCAACTGAAATTTCTACTATTGGCGGCCAAACTTGGGCCAACGATATTGAAGATGTAAAATATTTACGAGAGAAGCTATTTTCAGCGATTAAGATACCAGCCGCCTATTTGATCAGCCAAGAAGCTGCGTCCGAAGATAAAACAACGCTGGCTCAAAAGGATATTCGTTTTGCAAGAACCATTCAAAGATTGCAGCGTTCTATAATATCTGAACTAGAAAAGCTTGCAATAATTCATCTTTATACATTGGGCTATAAAGGTGAAGATTTGATTTCATTTAAATTCCACTTGTATAACCCATCTAAGATTGCGCAGCTACAAGATGTTGAGCAGTGGAAAGCAAAGATCGAAGCGGCCGACGCTGCAGCCGCCAATTATTTTAGTAAACGTTGGATATCCGAAAATATGTTAAATATTTCTGAAGAAGAGTTTATTCGCAATCAGCGTGAACGATTTTATGATAAGAAACTTGAAGCAAGCATGGCTAAGATTGCTGAAGTAACTGGCGAAGCGGCTGGTATGGAAGCGGCCGGCGGCTTGGGTATGGGTGGCATGGAAGGCATGGAAGACCTTGGCGGGGGAGAAGATCTTGGCGAAGCGCCCGAGCTTGGCGGGGGAGAAGAAGCGGCACCAGCACTAGAAGAAGAACCAACGCTCTTGGCAACGCCACCCGAGGCCGGCCCGGGCAAGCGAGATGAAGACTCTAGTTGGTATTGGAAAAGAGTGAAGAAAAATCCTCTAGGCTTGCCAGACCAAACAACCACTGCGGGAGCAAAGGGTAAATGGTACCAGCCCGTCACACTAGACAGAAGAAAAAGTTCTGGGCCTCGTAAAAAGAATATGATGTCTCAGGGTGGCCACGCTCAAGGCGGTAGAAGGCGCACGCACAAAGGTTATCATGAGTTGGATAATATGCGACATTTAGCAAGAGGAATTGCGGAAGGCTCAATTAATGAATTATTAGAAGGTACTGTATCTTCTGAAGAGCCTAATTATGATTGTAATATTGAAAAAAATATTTTTCAAACAAGTAACGAATTGAAGATGTTGATTGAATCTTTGGAGAATAGAAATAATGAAGTTAAAGCACAATAAGCGAAGAAATACGGCTTTTCTTTTTGAAATGTTGGTTAAAGAACTGGCCCGGGCCTCTTTGCAAGAAGACGAATCAAAGAAAAAGGACATTGTTTTAATGTTAAAGACGTTTTTTGGCAAGGGGAGTGTTTTAGCCGAAGAGCTTGATCTATATCGAACCATATATGAAACAAAGAATGTTGAAAAGACCGCCGCCGAAAAAATTATTACAGAAGTTAAGCGTGTTTATTCTGGTCTTAGCCAAGGGGAAATTTACAAAAAACAAACTCGACTTATTAACAGGGTTAATAAGAGTTTGACGCCGAACGTGTTTACTAATTTTGTTCCCAATTATAGGACCATCGCCAGCATTTCACAAATTTTTAATAAAAAAATATCAATTAAAGATAAGGTTTTGTTAGAGAGCCAACTTATAAAGCATATGATTTCAAAAAAGCAGCTGCAAAAGAAAAACGAACTTCAAATAAAAAACTCTGTTTTAAGGGCGTTTGCCAAACAATACAACGCGGCATATGATAATATGTATACAGAGCAGAAAGAGCTGTTATCAAAGTTTATTTCTTCTTTTATGGACAACGGCCTAGAATTAAAGATTTTTCTTAATGAAGAGATCGGAAGATTAAAAGAAGAAACTAAACTATTATTAAACGACAAAGATGTCTTATCTGATTCGGAAATGAAAACAAAGATTGAAAATGTTTTAAAGATACTGAATGGATTTAAAGGTCAACATATAAATGAAAGCGTTTTAGAACAAATTATTAAAATTCAAGAATTAACAAGAGAGACCCAAAAACAATGACTGTAGAAGTAAAAATTGGTGCTGATGTTGCTGCAGAGTTTGCAGAGCCCGACGAGCCTCTTAAAATAAAAGTTGATGTACCGGCGGTACACATAATTCATTTAAAGATGCGTCGTAGTATCAATGGCGATTATATGATTTATGATCATCCTTTATACGATATTGTTATTATGCCAAAGAAGAACAAGGTTGTTACCTTTATAAAGCGTGATACAAAAATTGATCCATACCCAGCACAAGATAGATTTTTTGAATATTTGAGAATCAAAGGAGTGATACTGCCAGACAGCATTCAGAGTGGGAATGTCTTTGGTTCTCTTGAGGCTGCTTATCCAATTAATGATAAAGTCGACACCATTCAGGCGCTTCTTTTAGTAATGCACAACTTCTTGAAAGACGAAGCAGAAGACATCGACAGCGCCCTTGAGTACGACAGCGCACTAGAAGATTATTTCACAGAACCCTCTAGAGAAGACAGCACAGAGCTTGGTGAAATACCTCACGCTAAAAAGAAGGGCTCTATTGAGCCATCGTCAACTCCCTATGGTTTAATTTACAGGATTTAAAATGGAATTATTATGGTTTGTGCTGGCCGCTTATGGCCTTACGCAAGTTTTAGTTTACGGTAGTATATTTAATAAAATAAGGCCAACAGAAGGGTTCTTTGGAGAACTGTTCCGATGCTCAATGTGTTTGGGTTTTTGGGTTGGTGTGTTATTGTATGGAATTTCTTTTTATACAGAACTATTTACATTTGAACTCAGTTGGGCTAACCCAATTATTTTGGGCAGTCTGAGTTCCGGCACCTCATACGCCTTAAGTATGTTATTTGGAGATGAAGGAATCAATGTCAAAAGAAATTAATGTTTTTGTTGAGAACCACTGGATGCTACAACCGCCGAGGCTTTGCAAAAGCGGCTGCTGTATCGGGCGGGTAACGCCCGCTAGGAAATAAAAAGATGAAGATAAAAATTAAACGCCCAAAGCGATTGATTAAAGAAGAAATTGCGCCAGAAGATGCTGCTGAAACGCTCAAAGGCATGCAACAAGAGTTGTTCCAAAGCATTGGTACGCTGGGGCAATTAAAGCCGGATGAAGCAAGGCTTATAGCAGACGCTATTGAGCAGATAAAAGCAGCGAGAGGAATGTAAGAATGAGCAAGCAATACCTTCTAAGAGAATATTATGCGTTATGCGAGGGCGGCGTTTGTCAAGACCTTTTAACTGAAGAAGAAAAAATCGAAGTTAAGACGGGCACTGGGTTTTATCTAACCGGCGTGATGCAAAGGGCAGACGCAAAGAACGGCAACGGCAGAGTTTATCCTTTTGAGGTTTTAAAGCGTGAAGTTAAAAATTATCAAAAACTAATTAATGAAAAGAGAGCCCTAGGCGAACTAGACCACCCTGAAAGTTCAGTTGTTAATTTACAGAACTGTTCACATATGGTTACAAAAGTTTGGATAGAAGGTAAAGACGTAATGGGCAAGATTAAAATCTTGTCAACGCCGGCCGGCGAAACACTCAGATCTTTAATTAAAGATGGCGTGCAAGTGGGCATTTCATCGCGCGGCTTGGGTTCGGTTAAAGAAAAAGCCGGCAAAACTTATGTTGAAGACGACTTTCAGTTAATATGCTTTGACATCGTAAGCGATCCCTCCACTGATGGCGCTTTTATGAATTTGTCAGAAAATAAAGTGCCAGTCGAAAAGATTTTTACAAAAGCAGATAGAATTAACAGATTATTAAATGATCTGTTTGGTGAGGCCGAATGAAAAGCGATCAACTTAAAAAAATGTTAAAGCCTTTAATAAAGGAATGTATCAAAGAAGTAATTTTTGAGGAGGGCGTGCTGTCTGGCATTATCTCTGAAGTTATGAAGGGCACGGGGCAACAAGTTATTAAAGAAGCCAAACCTGTGGAAAAACAAGAAAAACGATCGCCCAGACGAGACGATACCAAAAAAGTATTGGCAGAGTCCAAAAAGAAATTGTTGGATGCGATTGGCACTGGCGCATATGGCGGCATTGATGTCTTTGAGGGCACAAAACCTTTAAGAGGCGCCGGCAGTGTAAATGAGTCGAGCGCTCCAAGCTCTGCTCTTGCAAATGTGGACCCAGATGATGCTGGCATTGACATTTCGCAACTTCCGGGCTCAAATGTTTGGAAACATCTAATAAAGTAGTGGTGATAAAATGGCAGTTAATGTACAAGTAGTGGCTAGGCGAAGAGAAACGACAGAAGATCTGATTAAGCGATTTTCCAGAAAGGTTCGTAAAGAAAAAATTATGGAAGAATTTAGAGAACGCATGTATTATGAAAAGCCATCTGACAAAAGAAGGCGACTTAAGAAAAGAAGTAAGGCACAAACTAAATAAAATAACTATTTATTGGAGTTAGGAGAATAAAATGGCAGTATTTACAGGACATAATAGCTGGGGCAGAACAAGAAGCCCAAAAAATATAGTGGGCTCTCAGGGCGGCGAGGTTGAGACTGTCACAGAAGTCTCTCTTGTCGGCGTCACAGCAGCTGCAGAAGGATTAGGATATTTCCTTCAGAATCAAAGGTATTTGCATGTTTTACTGGAAGATGGAAACGAGCCCGCCAAGGTACCACAGGCCATAACGGTGTATGGGTATTGTCATGCTTTTTTAAGATGGTTTCCGTTGCCTGCTGGCCCTGCAGTGGCAGGCACGCCGCTCGGCGCTGTTGCAACCATCCTTACCGCGCCAACGGATGAGGGCGTCGCCCCGGGCCACGATGATTTTCTTCCTAGCGGGAGATTCTACAGAACCTATGAAGTGCTCGGCATTGATAAGGTTGCCTTCGTCGGCGCCACCGCCGCTGACGACAGGACAACGATTTTCGCTGCCACTTCCACTTTCTAAAACACCAATAACACCTTCCATGTCATTTTACATTTTTAAACACTATTTATTGTTAGCAAAGTAGTATATTAGGAGAGTATTCAATGTCATCTATGTTAGAGCAAGCAATTATCGATGCTGCCT
>Ga0209756_1000132_pt1 | contig 67676 bp, 91 predicted proteins | sample ETNvirenome_6_85_FD_184071 | JGI IMG/M metagenome (GOLD analysis project Ga0209756, IMG submission 184071) | Marine viral communities from the Pacific Ocean - ETNP_6_85 (SPAdes) (version 3) | ecosystem: Environmental > Aquatic > Marine > Oceanic | place: Pacific Ocean | collected 2013-06-19 | reverse complement strand
GCTAGGTACACACAGCTTATGCAGATATGTACCAAAAAATATAGAAAGGCAGTAAGTAAAACTGCTAAACTATATAATCATGCCCTCGTCGTTGAGGAGGGTGGTGTGTCGAAAGAGCACCAAACCATTTCCATCACTGATAAGGTGATACAACAATTGTCCGATAAGGAGATTAAAAAACATGAATTATTATTTCACACACTTTGATGAGCTCTTCCGAGAGTTCGCAAGCCTAGGCTTCCCTGAAAGCCAAAGAAAGGATGCACGACCAAACGAAACGTGCAAGCTACCAAAATACCCGGTAAGCAACTGTTACGTGTCAGATGACCAAGACCAACTCTTTTTTGAGTTTGCGCTCGCGGGATTCTCAGACGAAGACGTTAAAGTAGTAGGGGGTAAAAACTCCTTCACTGTACGCGCAAGTAAGAAGGAACCTATGAAAAGCCCTTGTGTTCTACACCATGGCATTAGTGACCGTGATGTTGATTTCACTATCAACGTCGACGCACAGTTTGATGTTAAGAAGGCTAAGGTCGACTTGAAGAACGGTCTTCTAACCGTTTCTTTCCCTAAGACGAAGGATTCAAAGTCCGTCATATTATTCGGATAATTTTTATTCTTTTTTAAAAACTAACCCTATAACAATAACATGGAAAGAGACGAACAACTTGTACAGGTAATGAAGGATGTCCTAAAAGTGCTCAATAAAGCATACCCGGAGAGGTTTACCGAAGACGGTATGACACCTATGGGTATTCAATTAATGGGTATTTTACAACAACTGTTAGGTCAGCCCTTGGTTCCGCCAGGGTATACACCACAGCAGTAATTCCTCTATTTACCTATTTTAAAAGGAACCTGCAAAGGTTCCTTTTATTTTACTCCTTTACAACAGTAGGTACAATCTCTAATATCGAGCCAACCGCCTAAACGTTTAGCCTCCATGCCGATGTCGGAATTCTCTACTTTAATCCTCCACAGCTCTCGCATCAGCAGGTCATTGTCAGCTTCCAGCTCATCCAAAGTAGTATAGGACTTATTAACAAACACAAATTCATTCCACCAAAAGTCGCTTATGTGCACACGGTTGCTCCCGATGGGTATTCCTTGGTCAGTTGTGGAACACGGACCACAACAGCCTACTTTCAACGAGTCGAACCACATAAACAAACTATTATCGGAGTTGTCCCACGCAACTTTTTCTGGATTTGCCAGCGCCCCCTCGGCTTGTTTATAGAAATTCTTGCCATCTTCGGGGTGCTCCCAAGGGCTACAACTCTCCATGCATTGACATGACCAATACCCTTCCACTGTCCCTTCCACGCTGCCCTTAAGGCTTAAAACAGTGTATCCTTGCTGCTCATCTTTGGGATAATCGGGCATCATGCGCTCAGCATCAGGGAACGCATTTTTTAGTTCGGTTAAATCCGTATACAACGATTGCAGCTCGAATGTGCAACGCATGTCAATAAATGAGCCAAAGAGCCTGTCATGCTCTTTTACAAGTGTTTCGTTTCGACTGGGACTTCCAGCGTCAGGTGGACCTCCCCCTTGGAGACTCTGCGAGCCCGTTTTATCCTCAAATACCATTCCCGTTTGTGGACCGGGACTGCTTTCTCCATATTGAGGAAGTATTCCCGCCTTCTTTGCCAGTCGTCGAAGACGCTCTTTGCGCACTTGGCTATATATTTGCGACATAGTACGAGCCCTACAACACTAGGTCAGGTCGCCAGTTAGGCAAAGGTCCGGTATAAGAATTAAGCCCGTTTCGCAAGCCACCGCACTGCATCATAGAAATAATATCCGCTATTAGGTTACCGGCAGCGACATTACCATCGTAGCCGTCCATCACCCGATAGTCTGAGAAAGGAACGAGAATGCCCTGCAAACTAAGCCATTCATAATGTGCGACATCACCCGCGAGCTTTGCACGTTGGTGCGCGGCTATCCGGTCAGAGTAAACTACGCCAGACACACCTAGTCCGCTAGGGCTAGTATGCGAGCTAAAGGAGTACGTCTGCTCATTATAGAAGTTAGGAGAGCCTGTAGTATTGTACCAGAAAATAGTCTGCCTATCCCAAGCTCTATTCGCCCCCCGAATATATAACGCAGACACGGTTGTACACGTAGATGGCGGATAACCCCCTTGGCTTTCACCGTATGTGATTACTTCATAGGAGAATCCGGAGTCATGCTCATAAAGCGTGCATTCTACCGGAGTACCCGATGCGACGAACGGCGCGCCTGTTACTGGCGCTACGCTCCCTGTTACTGAATATGAGACTGGCATGTGTTAAATTCCTCTATTTTATATATGCGGGTCGAATTGAGATTAGTATATAAAGTATGCCAATCAAGAAAATGAGTTTTGTCGGCAAAGCCAAGCCCGTAAAGAATAATAGACTACACGAATTTGGTAATGTTATCCAGGGCGATAAACCTGGAGCATTCGGCAATAGCTTTGAAAACGCTTGGGATTGGAAAAGGAACACCGAAATGTATAGAAACAAACCAAAAGCACGCACAGTCACAGAGAATAGTACCTTTGAAGACTACATGAAGATTCAGCAAGTGGATAACAATGGTCGCACCAATATTGGTCAAAAGGAGTCTGAGGACGCCTGGCGAAGCGTATTGGCAGCGGGAACCGACCAAGAGCCAGAGTATGTCAGCGGTCCTCGCCCTATTGGTACTTTAACAGCAGAAGCTACCGACGACAGAGGTAGGACAATTCCGGGCTCCGACGCCGACGACAACAACTCCAAAACCATCGGAAAATTCAGGTCTCAGCCGGGTGCAGGTCCTGGTCAAGCCGAACGCAACGCCGCAGCCAAAAAAAAAGCTGAAGCTGAAGCAAAAACCGCCAACGAAGCTAGGGGTATTGGGGGAAAATGGGACACACCCTCCCAAAAGTATAGCGCTGACAGAAAGCAAAACTTTACCCCTCCTACCCCTGAGGAAGTAGAAAAAGCGGCGGCGAAACGCAAAGCCGAAGCCAATAAAGAAGAGAATCCGCGCAAAGTAGGGCAGATTGGTGAGGCGGGAGTACAGCGCGCGAAGCGCGCCGCGAATGCAAACCCTTCACCGGAGAACGTAGAGCGTTTGAAGAAGAAGGAGGCATCACAGCAAAGACGCGCGGTTGCTACCGCTTCCAACCCTGATACGGACTTAGCTACGGCTGTTCGGGCTGGAGATGCGATTAAGAAGAAGCCCGAGGGTGCTACTTCCTAAAGTGCCGCCGGACACCCTTGGTGACACGGCGCCATAGTGTTCCTAAGTGAGAGCGTCGCTTCCTTTCCATAAGGTCTAGAAGCAAGTCACACGTGGCTATCCCGGCGATAAAATACCAAAACATCATATTTTTAACCTCTTGGTAATGATATGATGTTTTTTTGGATTACGCGCTAATTTTTATCTTTTTCTTTTTCTTTTTCACTTCATTGTCTTTAATGAATATAGGATAACCTCCTTGAGCTCCGTATGTCGCTTCCCATTCGATTTGTAGGTCTTGGACCCTTCTCCTAAATATAATTTCTTTTAGAGCGCATGTGCCAGCAATGACACCGATAGAAGTAATAACAGCAGAAATAAAAAGTAAAATCATGGTAAATCAAAAAAAATTAGATGAAACTTATTTAGCTATGTCGCATATATGGGGTCAACAATCTCATGCGAAAAGAAAACAAGTTGGATGTTTGGTGGTAAGAGATAATCAGATTATCTCCGATGGATATAATGGGACCCCTACAAGCTTCTCTAACGCGTGTGAGGGCGACGATGGCGAAACTCTTAAGGAAGTCCTACATGCAGAGACAAACGCGCTCACAAAGCTCGCAAGGGGCTCTCAGAGTAGCGTCGGCTCTACGTTATATACTACACTATCGCCATGTTTTGATTGTGCCAAAATGATATATCAATCTGGTATAGTGAGAGTTGTATGCGGACAGGCTTATAGCGATACTACAGGAATCGAATTCCTAAGAGAGCTGGGCGTAGAGGTCGTCGTAGCGCGAAAAATTAAATAAGTATAATCCTAGGATGATTGCTATAAAATAATTATATTTTTTTACAGTCCCAGTTTTGTAGGAGTCCCAGTTTTGTAGGAGTCCCAGTTTTGTAGGAGTCCCAAAAGGTATAGGCATGGGTCCTACGGAAGATACAGGGCGCTCTGCCATTTTGGCATGGTACCGAATCAACGATTTTCTCCGACCAGCGAGATATTTAGGGTTTTTTACTTGACAATACGCTTACGCTGTGTTATACTATAGACCATGAAATACGCACTAGCATTCTGTTTAGGTGTCATTACGCACGCCTATGTCTTTCCTTCTTCTAATCGTGTGGAGATGGACTCTGTAACTCAAGAAATAATTATCCAAGAAACGCTTGACAGACTCGAAGAAAATGGGTATAGTATAACTCAGGCTAGGCGTGATGTAAAGCGAGGTTGGTTTGATTAAAAAAAATCTAAGAAAGTGCTTGACAATACACACGCGCTATGGTATACTATAGGCATAATGGAAAACACCTCCTACTACGATTCATCTTACAGCCCTAACGAGGCTTGTGAGGCTTGCGATGTCCCTGCTTGCTCAAACTGCGCTGATACTGGCGTGATTGAGAAGGGCTACGATGTCCGTTCTACCACTTTCTGCGAGTGCGACGCTGGCGATGAAACCTTCTGCGCTTGGGCTGACGCTGAGGGCGATATGGCTCATGAGTGCGGTGATTACGATAGTGATTATGGTGCAACGGCTGATTACTGGCAAAATGAGGAGGGTGAGTATTCATGTGGCTGAAATTATGAGACGGCTCGCCCCTTCGCCGATAGTATAAGTTTAGGGGAGGATGTTTCGGGCTTTCACCTACAAAGAAAGTCCATTTTTTACTTGACAAAATCGCGAGCCGGGGGTCCGAAACAGCCCTAAGTATAGGCGTAGTAAGGAGTTAAAAATTATGAGATTATGCTTGACAATACCCTTGCGCTATGGTATACTGTGTATAATGAAATCGCTACTCTCCCTTACCTTGTTCGTCATCTTCCACCAACCTATTGCGTTCTGCCTTAAGGTGTTCGCATCGGCTCTGTTGTGGATTGTCTACTGTTTGGATTTTATCCCAAATATTTTCTAGATTTTGCTTGACAAACCTCTTGCGCTATGGTATACTATACGCATAACAAATAACCAAGTCCCCATCGTGGGCATAGAAAAAACTCATGGCATACAACTCTGCTACCGTTCCTCAGTCTGTCGAAGATAGGCACAATCTCTCTCTTACCATTGGCAAGGCATTTGCTCAGTCATACAGAATCCATACGCATTGTGAACAAACGATGCAACTTTTGGAAATGTATCGTGATGCTCGCCGTATGGTGGATAACGAAAAACTTTGTGAGAGCCGTTATGGTGCTTACGATGCTTACCTAGCAACTCAAGATTACGGCACTTACAATGTCTGATGTTCAAACTTACACAATCTATAATCAAAGCGATATAGAAATGGTGGGTGGGCATGAAGCCCCACCCGATTCAGTCTGCAATGAGTTTGCTAATCTAATTGCCAAGGATAATGATATCCGCAATTGCACTTCGATGGCTTTTTACTTAGTCATGGGAGATAAGGAAATGCCCGCCTTTAATAAGTCGGAGCAAATCCTTGCCAACATTGCTACCTTAGTTCCTATCCTTGCCGTTCTTCAAGAATTGGGAAGGCGAGATATAGAGAAAATAATAAGTATACCTATGGAATGGTATATGCGTTGGAATAAATCATTCGATGACGCAGTTACAACGGGTGTTATAGAGAAACCTAAAGACCATCTATCCTCGAAGGAGTTTGGGGATATGATGGAGGATTGAGTTTTTTCATTACGCAGTTTGGGGTCTGCTCAAAACCCCACTTTACCCCTCGCCAACAGGCTTAAAAGGGGCATTTTGGGCGGTCCGAGACAGTCCTAAGTATAGGTAGCATAAGGAGTTAAAAATTGTGGGATTATGCTTGACAATACCCTTGCGCTATGGTATACTATAGGCATAATGAAAATGAAAAACTCTGCTTCTCCTGAATACGTTCTCTACGCTAAGAAAGGCGTTTTGAAGCCCTACCGTGTTTTTATCGGTGAAGGCTCACTACCTTACCTACAAGCCAAAGCTGCTTTGGCGCATTACAACCCTCACAAGGTTGCATATATGACCTTTGAAGATTGGCACACTTTCGGCAAAAAGAACCCTCCAAATATTCTCTAATTTTACTTGACAACCCTCCTCCGCTCTGTTATACTATACGCATGATAACTCTCGCACTCACCCTATTGGCTCTGCCACAGGTAGAACTCAATGCTCAACAAACTAAACTCGTCAATGCCCTTATCCAAGTCGAATCAAACGGCAAAGATGATGCCGTCGGAGATAATGGCAATGCTATTGGCTGTCTCCAAATTTGGAAAATCTATCACACCGATGCTACCGAGCGTTCTAATATCGGCGGGAAGTATCTTGATTGTTATAAAAGGGCTTATTCTATTATGGTGTTTGACGCTTATATGCGAAGGTATGCCCGTTCCGCATGGACTAATCCACTAAAGTTTGATGCTGAGAAGGTTGCCCGAATCCATAACGGCGGACCAAAAGGTTATAAGAAAACCGCAACATTAAAATATTGGAAAAAAGTCCAGATTTTGCTTGACAAACAGTAGGCGCTCTGTTATACTATACGCATGAATAAACCCGACCTCAACAAGCCTGTATTCCAACTCGTTCCCGACCTAGTTCAGAGAATAGATAACAAGCAATGCGTAACCTGTCCTAATGATATACTAGACATGGATTTTAGAGATGAAATCAGCATTAAGGAATACGGTATCAGCGGAATGTGCCAAGAATGTCAGGACTCTGTTTTTGGGAATAACGCCGACGAATAGGCTCTAAACCCACATTTGGAGCGGTCCGAGGCAGCCCTAAGTATAGGTGGCATAAGGACTTACAAAAACTTAAAATACTTAAAGATTTTTCCTGTTTTATACTTGACGGATTGGGTGCGCTGTGTTATACTAGGTATAATGAAAACACTCGCTACCCCTAAAATATCTAACGCTTCCAAAATGCCTTGCAAATCTTGGTCGCTTCCTGCATGGGATTCTTGCCCAAGTGCGAGAAAGTCTGACGGTTCGCCTGTCGATGCTTGCAATTATTGCTATGCCTTGACGGGCGCATATCGCTTTCCTGCTACGGTAGCAAGTCGCAAGCATAATATGGAAGATTGGAAGTGCGATGATTGGGTTTCCGTTATGGTTAAGAAAATCGGCAAGGCAAAATATTTTCGGTGGTTTGATAGTGGCGATGTTTACGATATTAAACTCGCCCACAAAATCTATACCGTTATGGGCTTAACGCCTAACTGCCAGCATTGGTTGCCAACTAGAATGTATAAGGATTCTAATTTTGTTTCTATATTCGAGCGCATGAACGAATTAGAAAATGTAGTAGTGCGTTATTCTAGCGATTCTATTAATGGCGTAACGGTTGAGGGATTATCTTCCACCATTATACAAACCGCCGATGAGTTTAAGCCGAGCAAGGGCGAAAGTTTATGCCGAGCGTTTGAGCGTGATGGAAAATGCAAATCGTGCCGAGCGTGTTGGTCAAAATCGGTTAAGGTTATAAAATACGCCCTGCATGGAAATAAAGTTAAGGATAAATGGTTTACCGTCTAATCGCCTATTAGACCACGCCGGAGGGCTCTAAACCCACATTTTGGGCGGTCCGAGACAGTCCTAAGTATAGGCGCACAAAGGACTTACAAAAACTTCAAATATTTAAAGATTTTTCCTGTTTTATACTTGACGGATTGGGTGCGCTGTGTTATACTATTAGCATAATGAAAAACAATAATACCCTCTACATTCCCACTCTAGGCAGAAGCCTAGACCTCCGTTCCATCGTCATCGACGGAGTCGATATCACCGACGCTTTCGATTTTTGCGACGCTTTCGTATCCGAAGCACTTTGGACTGACGGCTTTCGTCTAGGAAATGATGAGTTAGAAATCATCATGGATAACTCAGATGTTCAGCAAATCGTTATGGAAAAAGCCTACAATTTTTGTGGTTTTTAACTTGACAAAGCGCCCTCGCTGTGGTATACTATACGTATACCAAATAACAAAGTCCTACCTCTAGGCATTCAATAAAATGAAATACTTTCTCAATCAACTTTCTCTCTTCTGCGCTCGTCGCTTTGAGTCCGCTTATACTAAAGGCTCTGGCAAGTCCGCTGATTTTTGGCTTAATCGCTACATTAACATTCGCCGTATGCTACCTAAAATGGTAGACGGTAACCATTGGGGTAACCATAGATGGTCAAATGCCCGTCCTTGGAAAGCCACTCAAGGTTTCTAAGTCTAAAAAGGTTTGGGGGAGCCTTGAACTACTGCCACGCCGCTTTTTCTAAAATCCCCCTTTTTTACTTGACAAAATCGAGCCGCGCGGTCCCGGGCGGTCCTAAGTATAGGTGTAGTAAGGACTTGGAGAATTTTACACGTTCGAGCGGAGAATTTTACACGTTTAGGCTCATTTTGTCAAGTAAAAAAAGCGGAAAATTTTACACGTTCGAGCGGAGAATTTTACACGTTCGAGCGGAAAGTTTTACACGTTTTCCCCTTGACAATATGCTAGGAAAATGATATAATAAGGACTTAGAGCGGAAAGTTTTACACGTTTTCCCCTTGACAATATGCTAGGAAAATGGTATAATAAGGACTTAGAGCGGAGAATTTTACACGTTCGAGCGGAGAATTTTACACGTTCGAGCGGAAAGTTTTACATGATTGGGAGCGGAGAATTTTACATGATTGAGCGGAAAGTTTTACATGATTGAGCGGAGAATTTTACATGATTGAGCGGAAAGTTTTACATGATTGGGAGCGGAGAATTTTACATGATTGAGCGGAAAGTTTTACATGATTGAGCGGAGAATTTTACACGTTTAGGCTCATTTTGTCAAGTAAAAAAGCGGAGAATTTTACACGTTTTCCCCTTGACAATATGCTAGGAAAATGGTATAATATACGCACAACAGGGGAGATTTTTCCGGCAGTTTTTCACCTCTGAGAGTCGATAATGACACTCTGAAAAAAAGAAAGACTATTTTTCTCTTGACAACGGAGGTAAAATGTAGTATAATATATTGCATGAGTTAAAATTCGAGTTTTGGGGTTCTCGCATAATTTGTTGAGATTTCATGAAAAAACCCCATTTTTTACTTGACAATACGGGTGCGCTCGTGTATAATGGTAAACGAGTCAAAGAGGCAACCTCACCCATTGGACATCCTAGGTTGGAGAATTCCAGAGCAAGTTCCATGAAGGTTGGAATGCCAGAGCGCCCATCCACGCCTTGAAAAGGAAGGGTGGTGCGAGCGAGCATGGAAAGAAATCCTCTTTGGCTCATTTTTGGGGGTGATTGGTGTTCGACTGGTAAACCTATCATGGCTCTTGTCAGGACGTGGGTTCGATTCCCACCACCTCCACCACCCTTTGACTTATAGCAGCCCTTGAGGGGCGGTCCCACGCGAGTGTAAGTATAGGCTGGGTAAGGGGTTAAGGTTGTTCTTGACTTTTAGCACCGGATATGTTATACTATATGTCCCAGCCCAGGCACCAGGCTGCCAGCCCGGTAAAGTTTTTTTTTGAAATATTCCAACATTTTGTCCATTTTATCCTTGACTTTTAGCAACAACTATGGTATACTATGTATTCAATAATCAAGACCATTACCCATAACCCAAAGGAGAAACTAAAATGGCAAAACATCGTCCCGTAGAACAAAGAATCGCAGAAACCATGAAGCAACTTTCAATGCTTCAAGCAAAGGCAAACGCCGATGCGGTTAATGCTGACCCTCGTATCCTTGCTATCGGCAAGCGTATTCGTGAAATCAATAACTCAATGCTCAAGTTCAACCGTTGGAATACGGAATGGGAGCAGAAAGTAGAAGATTTTGAGAATCGTGTTGCTACTTGGATTGAGCGTGGAGAAATCGCTAAATCTAAAATCTCGGAAGCAAATAAGCAACTCCGAAATCTGAAAGATGAGCGTCAAACCTTGAGTGAGAACATTGCTCAAGAAATCGCTAACGCTGACTAGGTGTAGAGTGTTTCATACTAGGGGGATTATCTTCGGATTTTCCCCCTTTTTTACTTGACAAAATGGCCTAGCGGTCCCGGGCGCGCCTAAGTATAGGCGAGCACAGCACTTACGAACGAAAGACAGTTATAGTAGCACAAAATCAAAAAAAATCAAAGAAAATAAAATTATTATTTGTGCGGTTGTAAGTCTTTACTATTGACAAAGTTACGCCGATATGGTATAATAAATCCGTGATTTGCGCGAGAACCCCTCTGCTCAGGAAAACCAGACGGAGCGGCTCTTTTGTTTTCATAAAAAATCACAACAACATCTTATGAAAAAAAATAGAATAGGTTATTCAATGACATATAGTGTATACAAGTAGTATTCATATAGGCATAGTCCTGTGGGGTTTGTTGTTTCTCTCCCCATAGGATTATGTTTTTTTCTTTTTTCTTTGCTCTTTTACATTGTCGTTTAACGGATTGCCAGCATTATGTAATGTTATCATAAATGCCATATATGGTGTATTTTTTGATAATAAATCATAGCGAAAATCAAAAAAAATACATTTAATGTTGTGTAAATGCCATCTTGACTTATAGCATAATACGGGTGTGTGAGTTTATTTTTATTTTTTGTTGTTATAACAAGGCGTGTAACAGATATAAAAAAATATGAAATAAAATAAAAAAACACCCATATCTTACAAGAAGATACAGGTATTTATAGGAGAATATGGTAAGAAGCGTTAGACAGACAAGCCTTGACTTATAGCAGAGTCTATATTATACATATATGTTTTACCCCTATCTTACCCCTACTATGGGTAATATGTTATTCCCAAAAGGGGTTCTTCTTCTCAGGGGAGGTGCTTTGACTTATAGCAACATTACCCTCTACTTCTTCCCAATGGGGGAGGGGGTATATCTCACTAGCAATGTGTGTTCCTACTAGAGGGCTTTGACTTTTAGCAACACTACCAAAGGCACTATGTCCTTTCTCTAATACGGACTCGCATTGCTTGGTAATATGGTCTAGGAACTCTGCTGTTTCATGGTCTATATCATCCTTTTCTGCTTCTATATGTTTGTTAGTTATCCTAAGTAGTTGTTGTATGGAATATAGTTCTTCTGTGCTTATGTCTATGTTTAGTTTCATGTGATTATCTACTGTGTGTTCAGTTATCATCTATACAAGGTTAAGGGCAGTATCTCACTTTTGATTCTGGAGATACCGCCCTTTTATTACTTTTATGCCGAGTTGCGTTGTTTGAGGTTAGAAGGACGATTTCCATCTCGCTTCATCTCCTTACGCTTATTTCGGTAATACTCATCTTGACCCATGTTTTGGTCATATTCGTATCGCTGAAACTCCATACGGTTTTGTCGTTGCTTCATTTGCTTTGTAGGGGATTCGTAGGTAAGGTCATTTACCAAGTCTCCTGCCATAAAGCCCAAAGCGAACATTAGAATTAGTGTCAAAGCACTTTTTGTATCTGTTTTAATCATTTCTTTATTATTAAGTTGTGGGTTTGTTATCCCAAGAAGTCCATTCAGTTTCACCTGTTTGGAGGTTCACAACACACGACTCAAACCCATCGTTCATAGTGGACGGCTTATTAAGATTGTGATGTTGTGAATAGTGCTTTGCTTTGTTTATCGCAAAACCTAGTATTTCGTAAGGGTATCCCCAAGAAGAACCTAGCATAGTCCACGCTTCTTTCTTTCCCCAAAACGCATTCTTTGATGTTACGAAAACCATATAGCCATGTGTGTGTTTGCGTAAAGGAGGAAGCCCGTTTTGTTGAGGAGATGTTACAGGCATAACCATACTAGACCTCCGAAAACAGTAACAGCAGTTAAAGTCATAACGCAAGCCATCATTCGTGCTGAGGAGTCTGCTTCTCGGCACATCTCGTTCCACTCGTCAGCAGTATACATTTGGCGTTTCGTCAAATCATCTTCCTTCTTAGCGTAATGCTCTTTAGTATCTCTGTAATCCATTACTTACTCCCTTTTCTTACAAGTTCTCGGACATAGAAACGAGTTTTATCCTTACCGATAAACTTACGCTTCATAACCGATAGGTTATCAACAGTTTTACTTAACTGTTCCATGTATTTCTCAGCCTTTGTGCTGTTGCTGAATCTCTTTCGTATTCTGTATTTGCTTGTTGTTTTCATTTGTTTTTGTTTTGTTAAGTTCCTTTGTGATATGTTGAGATAATACCTTTCATGGCATCATCAAACTTCATTTTGATTAAGAACTGTCTAGTATCATTACCATCTTCAACGGTAATAACAGTATACTTTCCTTTCTCTTCTGCGTAGAGGATATGTTCCATGTTGAACATAACCTTCTTTTCCTTAGTTCCTTTTACGAGTAACCCTGCTTGGCAATCCCATGCTTCAACATAGAATACTCCACCTGTTACTGCTTCAATCTCTACTTTTAGTGGCACAATCATTGTTGCCAACATTATCATTCCTATTAGTTTCATTTAGTAATCTCCTGTGTAGTAATGGTTAAAAGTTTCTTCTTCCCCATCTGTTTCTGTTTGTGCTTCTTTGCGATAGTCTGCTTTATTAGGAAAAACATTTCTAACACCACAAGGTTTCCCACCATCATTTTCTGTTCGTGGAATAATATGCCAATGTAAATGATTTACTGTTTGCCCTGCGTATGTTCCCTCGTTTACTCCAATGTTAAAATCAGTAGCGAAAGAACACATTTGTTTTGCTTCGCTGATAGCATTATGTAAATCACTCCATTCTTGAACCTCATACTGTGAAACATGAAGTAAATGGCGTTTAGGAACAACAAGCAAATGTCCTTTCGTTATTGGGTATTTATCTTTCACGATAATGTGATGGTCAGTTTTTATACCTGTGGCATCACAAAATACACACCCTGTAAAACATTCGTTACACTCGTTACAATTACTACTCATCTTTACTTGTCTATTCTGAAACCCTTGAAAACAGGGTGTCTAAGTGAACCCTTTGGAGTCATGTATTGGTATTTTACTTCGGCGGTTTTTCCGATGTATGTAGGAAGGTCATTCCAAAAAGAATATCGTTCCTCATCATTATAGCCACCACCGACACGAATCCGAACCTTTGTTTGTGGATTCTCAACAATAAGTCCTCCTAACATACCATCGTATTTTCCTTTTCCCTCATACGCATCTACGACAGGGAAATCTACCGATAGTTCATCTTTGATTTTCATCCAATCCCAAGTGCGTTTGTGCTGATACAAAGTATTTTTCTTAACCATCACACCTTCAACATTAGAATCCATAGTTTCCCAAAGGTCTTTGAATGCCAACACTTCTTCGATACAGCAACATTTCTTATGTATAACATAATCTATCACACCAGAAATATGGGTAGAGATTTGATTCTTTACCAACTCCTTACGAGTTAAGTAATCTCTACTATCATTCTCAAAGAAAGCATCAAAGATTTGGTATTCAAGATGCGGTGCTTGCTTGCTCTTTCTACGAACATCGCCAACACACTTCATAAAACCTCCTTCGTTGTTTACTACTTCTCCATCAACATAATACTCAACTCCTAAATCAAGTTCTAATAATGGTTCTACTAAATGGTCAAGGGTATGAACCTCTTTCCCACTACGGAAGAAAAACTCCACAGTCTGTTCTTCTGTGTTTACTTTAGCAAGAACACGAACACCATCATACTTTGGTTCAACATAGCATGGGTATTCTAGTTTCCTGTCATCTAAATCTTTTGCTAACATAGCAATCTTATCCTTGTTCATTTTCATCCTCCTGTTCTGTTTCTTGTTCTGTTTCTTGTTCTGTTTCTGTTACGGAAGAACTCATTATAAATCTTGCGCCTTCACAGCACCAACATTTGTATCTACGGTAACCTTTCATGGTTTCTTCCTGTATGCCTGTGCCACTACACACAGGACATTTTATCATATTAGTTTTCTTCGTAATGTTATCAGTCATCACAAACATCTCCATATCGAACCTCACTTGGTTTTGGCTGTGCTAGTTCTTCGGCAGTCCAAGTTTTTATATCTTGATAACCTGCGAACTCCAAATGACCACACGCAACATCATCACTATGTTTAGCGAACTTAACCGCTTCCTTTTCAGTAGTCGCATCTACAAATACCCATTCAATAGCATGACACTTTCGTGCCACTACATATCGTTTTTCTTTTTTCTTTACCATGATTTTTTATCTCCTAAAATCTCGTGTTGAGTTGATGAGTAGATTTCTCGTAATTCATCATCGTCATACCAATTACTAGAATTAAATTCTACTCGTTGTTCTAATGTTATATCTGCTTTTTCCATTACAGCACCTAAAACATCTCCTGTGTCATACTGTTTTAGTATTTTACCATTACTTACTTCTACACCATACAAGAAAGCATCACTTTCTTCTGTGGCTGTGAGAGTGAAAGTTAGATTAGGATACTTCTTTGATGCTTCTAAAAGCCAATCGTGAGGAGGACTCCATGCCGTATCAAAACTATAATGTAACATTACACCATCATCATAGGTATCAACTTCACAAGCGTTCCATTTAGTTCCCCAATGCTCACAACACCAACTGTATCCATCAGTAGAGTATTTATGATTCTTAGCGTATTCAGAATCCCAAACACTCGCTGAAAAATCAAGTTCTGTTTCGCAACCGTCTTGTTTGTCGTTTTTCCAAGTTTTCCTAACACTCTTGTGGTCTGAAGCAAACTTTTTACGGCTTGCTTCATTCCCTTCAACTTCCAAGTTATTAAATGTCCAATTAGGCATTTGTTTCTACTCCTTTCAGTTTACTGTTATAGTTTCGTGAATAGATAAGTTCTGCTTGTGCCACAGGCAAAGGAAAACCCTTTTCACGATAATCTAAAGAACCTCTTTTGATATTACTCAAATCGGATTCCTTATAATGTTCTCCATAAGTTCCCATTAAAATATTCTTTACAGTTTCTTGTTCGTATCTCTGCGAAAGGTATGGATTGCTTTGTGGGCTAGTCAAATAGTCTGTTCCCCTTGAGTAATAACTGTAACCACGACCTGCTCTATTCTTAAAGAGAGTTCTATCGAAGAAAGTAATGTTACTCTCTGCGATGTTAGTGTCCAACTCACGAAGTGCGTTTGCTACATCAAGGATTCGTGGAACAAACCATGAAGATTCTACACGCAAGTTTCTCCTCCAATCGTTTCTATTTTCAGTTTTCTTGTTATGCTCTTGTTCCAAGTTGTTATACCTAGCAACAAGGTCTAGTAAGTAACCCCTAGAGATTGCTACACCAAACTTATTCGCAGTATAAACAAACTTTACAGCAACCTTATCAGTATCAACAAAAGAAGTAAACACCTTAGTTACACCACTATTTCCTTCTTCATTAACCCATTCAACCAAAGGCTTAAATGGTTTAAGAACCTCGTCAGGAATACCATCATGTCGGTAACTGTCGATACTACCATCAAATAATGCCATTCCAAAAGCAAGCAAACCCAAATCGTTGTCATTCATTTTGTAAGGACTCTCAAAACCTGCTCTGTCAAACACATTGTTGGCAGTCCTCAAAAGTTCGATGATGGTCATTACACCTTTTAATGTGGTAATCGTTGCTTCCACAGGGATTGTTTTATTAGTTATTTTAGCCATTTCTATTCTCCGAAATCATTTATTAGTTGTTTTTGTAGTCGTTCAATGCTATGTTTGATTTGCGACTTTGGTTTGTTTGTGTATGTTGCCATGCGATTGACATTTATTCTACCGCTTGGCTTAATCATCTTGCCATCTTGTTGGATAGCGTCAATGATTTCTTGTAAGTTAGCATCAAAGTTTTCTAATCCGAAAGGTTCAAAAGCCTCTTTTGGGTTTATCGCTTTCTCAGTAAGTAAACTTTCTTCAATCGTTATTTGCCTACGCAAAGGTTCTCTCTTTACAATCTTCATTCCTTGATTATTCTTTTTGTTCCACAGACAAGTTTTAATATACTTATCAAATGCTACTGTATCAAAGAAGTCATCAAACTCTGTATTTGTTGATTTGGCAAAAGTTCGGATTGCGTCTAAACAAGTTATGCTTAACTCTTGGTAAGAATCTGCCTTATCATTTGTGATAGGGTCTTGTCCGATTCTGTGCGAGATGTGCCACATAAGTTTTTTATACTTTTTCTCCACCTTTTCCCATTGTTCATTAGAAATCATAGTGCTTCTCCAATAAAGGTCATAAAGGTATTAAACATTTTAACATGAAAACCATCGTCATCACATTCAATCACATTCTGCCCATACACATTGGTCATATGGTTATGATTACTTCTGCCACCGATAGACATTGTTGCGTTAGGAACATTTCTCAAATACTTGATTCGCATTTGCTTATTTTCCTCGTCATTGAAACTCATATTGTTACTGCCCAAAGAGCAATACGCATCTCCATCAGTTAGATTAAACAGAACCACATTCTTCGTAACAATGTTCTTATTCATCCATTTTAACAAAGCAGGTAACACAGCATACTCAGCAGTATAACTGCCATCGTTGCTACCACCTCTCTTAATGGGAGAAACACAATCTAACTTCAAGATTTTATCAAAGTCCAAGTTCTTATTAGAGTTACTAAACACTCTTGTAAGAGTAACAAAACTTCCGTTATCAGTTCCTGTGATTGCCTTACCATGATAGGAAGGGGCAGACTTTAGGAACACTTCAATCTTGATTTCATTACCTAACACATCGTTTACCGCTTTAGAAAAAGCGGATACAATAGCATTACACACACCAATACGAGTATATCCTTTCCCAAAGACTTCCACGCCACAATCCATAGAACCACTACCGTCAATTAACATGACGATAGTAGTATCTCCATTAGGCACTTTTGTAGTTTGTAAAAAGATATTATCACTAAACGGACTCCTATACGCTCTACGAGGGTCTAATCGACCTTTAGTTGAGTGAAAGGCTTTTGGTTTTTTACTTTCAAGAAGCAATGAAACTTGATTCTTGAATCGGTTATACATAACATCTCGGAGATGTTTGTTATCCTCTGTCCTCCAATCTTGGACGGAGAACATTCCCTCTTTACAGAGGGAAATGTTGTCGGTATTACTTCTAGGCATCAGTTACAGAAAACTCCCAACACCCTTCGGCGTTTGTTCCTACACAACCTTTGTAAGAATTACTGCCACATTTACAGTCAAACTTGTCATGTATAGCATCAAACTTAATGTGTTCACTTAAACAATCGTCATCAACACAACTTGTTCCCTTGAAGTTATCCTTCATCGCCATTTTAGGAAATTTCGTTCCATCTAAGTATCCTCTAAGTTTTGAAGCCATGTTAGCATGAAACTCCGTAGCCTTTCTTGCTTTCGCTACTTCAACAGCGTTACCAACAGTAAAATCAGTATTAAGAGTAAGACCTTCTCCTAGCAAGTATGATACTGCTGAGTTCATTTCTTCTACACTCTCATTACTGCGTCCACCAACACTATTATCTGTTTGGATATTAGGGCATCGCAGTTTAGCAGTTTCTACTAAATCACGAACCACATTTGGCTTAGGGAACAAACTGTTATGTTGGTCGGTCAAAATCTCGCCCCCCATAACTGCTCTATCAAAATACTTATATTGCTTAGAGTAGTTTCCTCCAAACAAAACACTTATACGCTCTTTTACTTCGCTCACAAGAGTTGAACATTTCTGAACCGCCTCTTGTTGAATCTTTTGGTAAACTGCGTATTCCTTTTCATATCCTAACATATCTTGTTCGGACACGATAGCAAGTGCTTCTTTGGGTAGTGATTGGGCATCTTTTAAGTAATGCTCCATGTGATACATTTCGGGTTTATTAACCATTGTAATCTCCTTTGTTATTTTGTTGCGTCAAAAATGACGGTATCGTAAGTTATGTTTGTGTCTCTTCCAAAGTTCTCAGTAGTCGTATGGACTTGTATGTTAGAGAAGTTTTGGATTTGAGCATTTAGTTCTGCTGATATTAGTTGTGTCCTAGCATCAGCGTTCATTGTTTTAGCAAACTCCTTCATTGGAGTTTCCTTTTTGGCGAAGGGCTTACATTGTGTTTGCCCATTTTCAACAGCGTCATCATGCGACATTGTTTTCTCGCCTTCTGTTTGTTCTATTTCAGTAGTTGTATCGTGCGTCTTAGCAAAATCTCCTACACTTTTCTCTTCTAAGGTAATACCTTTTGTAGCACCACCATCATCTCCTGCTTGGTTAGCAAGGTCATTTTGTAGTTCTTCGTTTACCATATCTCCAACATAGTCATCAAACATATCCATCAAATCTTCCCCATCGCCATCATTAGGTTGTGGTGGAACATACTGATTAAATAGTTTGGCAACTTCTTCTTGGCAAGTATCTCTGAATCTATCAAACACATTTGTGATTGCTTCAACAGAACCCATCTCACAGATTTCTTCTGTTGTAGGAGAAATCTTTTCAATCAAAGGGTCATTGTAGTAACCTTTATGATGAAATATGAAACGGAACAACATGGTATGTAAAGAATCCCAATCCTCAATGTCCCCTTTCTGTCGTGCTTCCTCAAACTTCTCAAAAGCATTTTTGTCTATCTTGTCGATATACTTTTTTAGGTTTGGGGGAGTGTTAGTGTCAATCCTAACATCTTCAGTCGCATTTGCTAAACCGAAAAGGACTCCACACGCTTCACGAAGAAAAAACAGATTTGGGTCATATCTCTCATCATCTTTAGGCTCACGCAAAATAGCGTTTAGCGTATATGATGAATCTGAAAATACAACTTCCGCAATCGTCTTTCCATTGTCTAGTTTGAGACTATTTAGAATCTTATTAAGTAAAGACCAAATAGGTGCTACGGTTTTTTCCTTTACAGGAGTATCTTCAATGTGCCTTAGTTCGTGAATCATCGCACCAATGGTTTCATCAACACGACCTTCTTTCAACATATGATATGGTATAAAGATTTCTTTCTTATCCGTATCAGCACATGGGATACCCTCAACAGGAAATCCAACTTTCACATCTACATTGGGAACAATCACATCTCTGTAATACTCAATCAAAGTCTGAATATCATAGAGAGTCTTAGGAGATAAGTCTGTAATTTTCTTATCCCCCAACCACTTATTCATAAGTGTTGCGTCTATTTCCCTTTCGTTCATTAGTTAAACATTCCTAAAGAATCAGCGTATTCACGCATAATGTTTGCGTCAGAAGTAATGCTACTGCTATCTTGCTCAAACATAGACAACAAAACATTGTTCATAACTTCAGCATCAGTAAACTTACCAACTAAACTACAACAGTTTAGAATCATACGAGGAGACATTTTCGCAGAAATGCGAGACTTTTCGTATTGTTGATGACTATAATCATAAACACTACACAAGTTAGCCATAGAAGAAGCAATCTCCTTACCATGAACAGTCTTAATGTATCCTTTCAACTCTTTTCCTGTCATGTATGGAATGTTGAAAATCATAAATCGGTCTTGTAAAGCCCTGTCAATAGAACGAGCAGATGAGTATTCCAAACCTACATTGGCAGTAGAGATAAATCTAACGCCATCAGCAACTTTAATAGTTTCACCTGTTTCTTCTACATGAACCTCTTTACGAAAATCCAAAAGTGGGAAGATAATGTTATACGCATCATCACTTGCTCTACTCAACTCATCAAGAATAATCAAAGTATTTTCTTGTTGAATCGCATTTATGAAAGCAGATTTCTCAAACTTGGTTTCACCATCTTGTAATGTGTGATAACCAATTAGTGTAGTGCGAGCATCTTGTGTCGAACCCATGTTTACAATAACCACATTCATGTCTAGGTCATCAGCGATTTCCTTACATAAAGTAGTCTTTCCACAGCCTGTTGCCCCTGTCAATAGAACACTTTGTTCTTGCGAAACAAGTTCCGCTATCATATCTTTCTTGATTTTATCTATTACAAACATTTTACCTCCTTTTAGTATTGAGTTGAAATGGGAGTTTGTGAGTCCCACATTGAACATATATTATACCAAAAAAATGCTCTCGTGTCAAGTATTATTATGCCATAATAGAAAAATACTTACATAAACTTGTTTTATATTACAGGTTCGTGTAAGTCGTTTACAGCAAAGCAGTTACGCTCAGGGGGTAAAATGGCGTTCGTAAGTCCTTTGCCCGCCTATACTTACGAACACGCCCACGACCTCAGATTACAACTCTTTGTCGGACTCAATCTCAAACCATTTAGACAACTCTTCGTTACTAGGAGCGTCATTTTCAATCCACAACATATCTCTAACCCTTTGTTCCATTTCCTTATCTAACCAAGTTAGTCGCTTAAAAAAATTACTCAAGGCTTTATCTTCTGTTCTCAAATGCGTGAGGTATAATAGTATAGAGTATTGCTCTAGCATAGCCTTACTAGAATCAAGTTCTTTCACAAATAAAGACTCACTTGTGAATCCCATCATTCTCATAACCGCTTTTCGTTCTTTCTCTGACGCAGTTATGCGAGCCAAAGGTAGAATATTGAAAAAGGCAAATACCTCATCATCATCCATGTTTAGTCGAAACGAAATGTTATTCATATAAGTATTTATGTAGTTTAGGGTATTCAGGAGTTTGTATTAGGGAGAAATGTCTATTATAATAATGGCTAACCGCTCAACCAGTTTTTTATACGATTCTGTATTGAGGGAACGATTTTCGGCATACCACTAATGATGTATCGCTGAAACTCAGATAAGTCCATCACTTTTACCTTTGTTCCTTTACAATTCGTTTTCAACCACTCTTTTGCCCCTTGCTTAAATCCATTTCCTTCAATCACAATGATTGCTTCGGATTCTGGTATTGTTTGTGTAAAGTTCATGTAAAGGTAAGGTAGTTTTTCATCGACACTCCCAGCAGAATGTTGGGTTTTACATTCTATCCTTACCTTTCTTGACTTATAGCAGAGGACAAACTCAGAGCGACATTTGGTATTGCCATATATGTTTGTGTATGGCACATTCTTAAGTAGAATATCCTCATTATCCTCTCTTGACTTATAGCGACTCGCATACTCGGAGTCTACTTTCAAGTTCTTGATGATAAGATTCTCAACTTGGGATTCAAGTTTCAATCCTGATTTATTTGCTTTTGTTCCTTGTTTCATATTAGTTATTATCCATGGGGTTTTCATTGTTATATACCTTGCCTTGACTTATAGCAACGCTTATATTTACGTGGTAGGGTGCCTGGGAGTCGAACCCTGGACTAGTACCCCTTAGTATTATTATAGTCTTTGACTTATACTTACGCACGTAATAATGGTAGGGATGCCAGGACTTGAACCTGGGACCTACGGCATATAAGACCGGCGCTCTAACCGACTGAGCTACATCCCCCCCAGTCTTATAATAGCTTTGACTTATGCTTACGTGCGCTCAATACGGTAATAAACTGTACCGAATGCGTATGCCTGGGCGGAGTCTTCCTCACCTGTAATCTTGAGGGCGGTGTTAGCACTTAGCTTAACACCTACTGGGAATGTCATATCACTTTGTACAGGGTATACTCCTTGGCATCTTAGTTGCCACAAAATAGTATAAGTACCTTTGTCCCCATCAGTTAGGTACAACCTACCTGCGGTAGAAGCCGTGCTTCCAGCCATTGACATGTTTACTCCGTATAAAACAATACGGTTGCCAGCCCCGGGAGCGGCTATTAATGTTGTGTCAGACATATCAATATCCCCGTTGGCATCAAAGTCTACAGCACTGGCTGAGATATAATTGGTTTCATTAAACATTAGTTCACTCTCCTGTTTACTGGATTGTGTAATTCTACTACCAGCGAGCCGTCACAGGGGGTCTCGATAACCAACTGAGCGGGTAGAGCTGGCTTTCCTATGTAACCTACTTTGGTCTCCGTGGCTATAACCACACCGCACTCTGGGTTTTCCTTAATGTATTTCGTGCCTGTGTTAGCGTCATACGCTAAATACGAGGTTTTATCGAAATCTAGTTTTGTCCCATCGGAATCCGGGTCCCACAATATAACAGCGTACTCAAACCCTGCGGTTGGTATTGGGTCAGTCTGAATCTTAGAGTCGTCAGCAGGCTCAAAGGTGTACCGTGCATAATTCCTCTGCTCTCCCCATTCTCCTGACCGAGATAAAGGTGAGTTACGTGATGGGTCAATATTAGTAGCCATATCTTATGTACACTTGTCCGTGTTAGGTGTTTCTAATTGATTAGGATTACGTGTATCAGTCGTCATTACGGGCGCCACTGCGTCCTTCATAGTTTCTATGGAGTAGGTAATAGTACCATTCCAGTATACATCACTAGGTCGCACCCCGTGGTTTAATATAGTGAGGTCGCTTCCCTGGTTCTTTTTGTCTATGAAAGGTGTAAAGTCGGGATTCCACTCTTCCGTGCACATTACTCTCACCGGGTAACCTGGGTGACAAGGTACAGGAGGGTCAAAAGTGGTTTGTCTAGTCATACCCATTGCATCCCCGTGGTGTCTGTATTCAGCGTGTACGTTTGATTCATGTTGAGTGTTGTTTAACGCTCCATACGATTGCAGAGCGCTAGCTGGGGGACCTGAGGGATTAGCACTAAACGCAATCCCCGCCCAGCCAGCCCAATGCGGGTCAAATCCATGGTTCGTGGGGTACTTTCCGTCGTAAACTGTCATTGTACCTTTAGGTTTCCCAGGTTTGATATTCCACGCATCCTCTTTCAGGGAGGTGTCTCCGGCTGAGTCCATAGTAATTCCATGTAATACTACACGTTTACACGTATTGTAATACTTCTTATAAAGAGATATATTACGGATACACCAAACGTCTGTGTGATTGTTTGCGTAACCTTGGCTAATGTCCCTTAGCCCTGCCCAACCCAATACAAGGTTAGTAGATGACGCATCCGTCTTAAACGTGGAAGATACAACTCCTAAGTCCTGCCATGTGGCTTGGTCACCCCAATTAGTTCTAGCGTCTTGGTCGCCGTTTATATGTCTCGCCTTTGCTAAAACATACGGACTCTGTAGGGAGTGGAACTTCTGAAGGTCATGGACTTTGTGTTCATCTGGCGCCATCACCCCACCTCCCGTGCCAAAGCCGGAGTTCACGGTTGGATAACATTGAGCAGAAGATTCCCAACAAGTTCCTCCCCACACAAATAACGCTCCAGAATAATCGTGACCTCGATACGTAGACCCTGCATTAACGCAAGAAACCTCTGCGGTTATCAAGTACTCGGTGTTGGGTTCTAAGGCTGGTGTTTCCACCACCGTGCCATGCGGCAATGTAACGGTTTCGTGGTGAACGTTTATATTAGAGCTAAGAACAGCCCAGCAAGAGCTAAAGTCTTTTATATACGCAAAATGCTCGGGTACGGTGGCGCAACTGCTAGTTTCAAACATTCCATAACCACCAGAAACAAGAAAACATTTGTAGTTGATATTTGAAGTTTTCGCTTTGATGTAAGGGCTTTGTGCAACAGGGGTAGCGGGAGTTGCATTAACCTCCCAATGTCCATAGGTCTGGTGGAGGAAGTTCGTCCCGCCTGCGGTTGCTGAAGCACCAGCCCAGTCCCAATCCTCTCCTGATGGGGATACGTTTGCGCTAGGAGACGTGGCAGAGACAGTCTTAGGTAATGCTATTGCGTCGTACCAGGACCACCCGAAGCCCGTATTCTCTGAAGGTCTAATGTCAAACGGGTTGTTGGTCATACGTACCGTGCCGGAGAATGAATTATCAATCTGTCCCCCGGCATCAGTAAAGTGCTTACACCCATTAGGAATCCATCCTAATGGAGGGTTAACGCTGTGCGGTCTGTCTAACCTGACAAAAGCGGTTTTAGATATCGCTTCCTTGCCCGCAACCCAAACTCCGCCAGCCTTCCTAGGCGCTACAATAGGCATTAGGTTATGATTAAAAGCTAGTTCAGTTCCTTCGGCATCCTCCCCAATCTTAACAGCGTGCTGACAATACCACTCATCAGGAGGTATGTCGTGAACAGTGCCGCTCGTAGCTCCGCCGTGCCACTCTAGCTTGTACTCGGACCCGCCACGAGTGGTCGAGGACGCTTTGTTTAAGTCATAACCCGGACCTCTGTCGGTCGCGTTTTCTCCCCAGTCAGGGTTATTTTGGTCCCCCCGCAACGAGCCGAGCTTCCCTTCATCCATTTCTCCCCCGGGCGGGGGACCTATGCCTCCACCATTGCCGCCGCCGTCGCTACCTCGAATTGTTAGACCTGTGTCGCCATCGTCTCCCTTATCATTACCTACATCAGATATGACCTCGGGGGTACAGCTAGCGTTCCTTACGGTTGGTGCGTGGATAGTATCAAACCAGAAACCCATCCATGGGTTACAAGAAGATGCATCTAAGCACCCATTCCCTGAGAGAGCTTGTATATCGCTGGAGAAGGTCCAATTTTCATGACAGAATGTTTGTTTTACAGGTAGACACTTTTCTCGTAATTGCGTCATTAAATCCCCCAGACCAGAAGAGTTTACAGTAATTATGTCTCCTAAACCAGAAGAGTTTACAGTAATTAAATCCCCCAGACCAGAAGAGTTTACAGTAATTATGTCTCCTAAACCAGAAGAGTTTACAGTAATGAGGTCTCCTAAACCAGAAGAGTTTACAGTAATTATGTCTCCTAAACCGGATGAATTTGTAGAATTAATGTGGTCTAAACTAGAACCATTCCATATAAAACCAGATGAGTTTGTAGAATTAATATGGTCTAAACTAGAACCATTCCATATAAAACCAGATGAATTTGTAGAATTAATGTGGTCTAAACTAGAGCCGTTCCATATGAGACCAGATGAGTTTGTAGAATTAATGTGGTCTAAACTAGAACCATTCCATATAAAACCGGATGAGTTTGTAGAATTAATGTGGTCTAAAGCGCTTACTATATTAGTATGACCGTAACTGCTAACATATAACGCACTGAACTCAGGGTCTCCTGCCAGGACAAAAGCCTCCTCACCTTGGGCGCTAACATACATCAAGGTACGCAAAGCGCTAACATCTTCAGTTTCACTGTAGCCAGGGTCGCCATAATTAATCCATTGGGTTAGGGCGTCCGGATATACAATACGCGCCTCAACACCAATTCGCCCAGTAGCTGTCTGCCTCATCGGTTGCCACCTATCCCCAACCATAATAGCGTGAGTCATAAGCCCGCTACCATTAATAGAGGAGAGACCAGAAGTGTCTAGTCTAGAGAAATTTGTTGGATGGTTCGTTGCTCCACCAGACTTACCGGCTACGACAGGTAAAGCGACACGCATGGCGGATACGGCGGGAGTCTCGGTATGGTTAACCCGCACGTTGTCCAACCAAGTCCCAATGTGCCCTTTAATAGTAGATGAAACATTAAACAGACCTGCGGAAGTGTGATATAAACCACCCGATACGTTGTTGAATCCTTCTTCTAGATGGTCATCCAAAGTGCCTTCGACAAGCCCGACCCCTACTTTAATAGCATTAGTGTCCGCATCTATGTCATCTAAATAATCAGTTCCAGTTTTAATTTCATCTAAATAATCAGTTCCAGTTTTAATGTTATCTAAAACACCGTCTATAGTATCCAATTTACCTTCAATACTATCTAACTTTGTCATATGAAGGAGGTCAGTGACACCGGATGTAACTAAAGCAGATACTGTTTTGCCTCCGATAGAGGACGTATGAACCGTGCCGCCTATATCGACATCCCCAAATTCAATGTTATCAACACTCAGAACGGCGTCTGTTAAAGCTCTAACAACAGGGACATTCGCAGTAGCCCCAGCCACGGTCATCGAGGAAGTGGGTCCAGCGGATACAACTAATTGACCATCTACGACACCAGCAACTCCACCAATGGTATGGGGGTCACCCAATACAATAATCTGGCGATGGTCCGTTCCATCCCCCGGTCTGACTGTATCAACTGGTGTTCCTCCAACCTTATCTGGGTCGATTACCGATGATACATCAATCGAGTCGTTGCTGCCTGGAGCCATAGGTTAAGATAATGTGTATATCAGTGTGAGGTAATTATTACCGCCGACGCCGAGCGTTGCCGTTTTAATTGTGTCTAATGTTACCCCGTCCGGGAATTCTACCGGGACAGCTAATCTGACGAATTGAGGTCCTGCTAAGGAAGACTGCACCCTTATCTTATTCACGGATTCTCCTGTATTTTGCAAACCGGCAACTAAAGACTGAGAGTTGCTATTTCCAGCGGTGGCGGCAGCCCACCCCCACAAAAATATCGTTCTTCCGTTAGTGGGAGCCGCTATAACAGGATGGGTTTCTGAGGTAGTGATACCATTCTTCAAAGCAGAACACATAGTCAGACAATGACCCGTTTCGTATGCATTTAAAGGAGTTCCCGAAAAAACTCCCATATCATTTCCCCAATTTACTGTATCGTTAACCATTAGTCATCCCTCTGAGTGTAAAATAATAGAGCCCAACACTCCTTGCCCGACGACCCAGCCAAGCTATCAAACTGTAATCCTTTTCCAGTTGTAATTTTTATAGGGATTTCAAGATTCAGGAAGAACGGTCCTTGTAGGTTGCATACCCCCGCCATCAGCTCAGTTCCATCAGAATCCTCCAAGAAACCCCCAAATGCTGAGGAATTATCCGTTGTTAGGTTCATTCCCCAAATGTAATAGGTTCGACCAGCGACTGCCGGTAGAAGACCGTAATCACTGGTTCCTGTTATCTCAACGGAGGTTGTGCTGAGACTGCCGTAATTTCGGACGTTCTGATTAGAATCCTTAAGAGTAAATCCATAACCTCCTCCGAGTGCTGGTGTAGTATCGTTTGCCATAATATTATATAGTTAAATCCATCGAGCAATCCCTAGGATACTTATATCCTACTAGAGCATCTGCTTCCCGGACAGGAATTATGTCCACATACGGATATTCCTGTTGAGCAAGAGTCTTTAAAGTCTTCTTCTTGGTTCCGATATTAACTATACCCGTCAAATCAAGTTTTATTGCTTTTAGAATCTTACCCGCTATTATATCTACCCAATCAGCGTTAGTAAATACGGGGTGAAACACCTTTGTTAGTGCATTTTTCCCCCAAGTTCCACGAGATTTAAATGACGTACGGATTACCATATCATTAGGTCTAGCAAAACTCTCTCCTGCTAATTTAGTAAAAGCATACATTCCCATAGGCTGTACCGCCGCGTAATCGCTAGAAATGTACACAAGTTTAGCTTGGTGCATGCGAGAAAGCTGTGCTACGTTGAGGGTACCTACAATGTTAGTGTCGACAACGTCCCCTCTTTCCCTCTCCGCTCCCGTCACGTCCGTGTAAGCGGCGCAATGAATAACTAGCTCAGGGCTCCAAGTACTTAAATACTGCGGATAAGACTTTTTCGTGATATCCCAGACAGAAGAAGAAGGAGTGGATAAATCCGCTCCTTCAGCCTCTAATAAAGGTATAAGTTCTTGTCCTAGCCTTCCATTAGCTCCTGTTAGAAGTACCCTGCAGCCCTTTAGCTTCATCTTTTAAGTATCCCTCCAAACATTGATATACTCTTTCTCCTAGAAACCCTTCTACCTTTTTACAATTAAGCCTATAAACTTTATCGTGACCAAGTCTATCTTCCACGGGAACACGTTTAACTTTAGTGCCTAAACACTCACCAATATAGTTCACGAGCTCAATATTCTTGTAATGGTACCCGGAACCAATGTTATAAATCTCGTCCTTAACATTGGATAATACTAGCTCTAAAATGATTTCTACATTATCATCTACATGAATCCACTCACGCGACTGAAGACCATCCCCATATACCGGAACGTCCTTATCGTTTGCTATGGAATCAAAGATTGTTGGGAGGAATTTTTCTTTATGCTGTCCTGGTCCAAAGTTGTTGCAGCTTCTCGTAATAATGTAAGGGGTTCCAAAGGTACGAGCAGCCGCCTGTACTAACAGGTCAGCCGACGCTTTCGAGGCTGAGTAGTATGAACTAGGGCGAAGTCTAAAAGACTCATCCGCATACTGTCTTCCTCTTAGGTCGTACATGTCCCCATAAACTTCATCCGTTGATATTTGAATAAACTTCTTAACAGTACCTCCTCCACACTGCAACAAATTAAACACTCCCTCAATATTACTTCTAATAAAAGGTTTGCCGTCGGTGATGGAGTTATCAACATGGGACTCTGCCGCAAAGTTAACCAAATAAGTAGCACCTTTTAAGTCTTCGCAAGTAACGTCACAGATATCTTTAGACAAGAACCTAAATCTGTCGATATCCTCCTTAATCCTGTCCGGGATTCTATTGAAATCAGCGGCATAAGTTATACTATCGATAACCAGTATTTCATAGTTAGTCTTATCATATACTGCCTTAACAAAGCGAGAGCCGATGAATCCATAGCCCCCCGTGATAATTATTTTTTTATTCTTTTGCATCTTCGTAAAATTTAAATGTTGCTCTTGCCAGAGATTCTGGCGTACCACAATCAATCCATGTACCTCTAATCTTACAGGAATCTAGCTTGCCATCTCCTAAGTACATTTTGTTTAGGTCCGTAACCTCTAATTCGCCGCGCTGTGACGGTGCCAATGAACGAATCTTATCGAACACTGTATTATCGTACATATACAGCCCTATAACAGCTTCATTAGAAGGGGGGTTAGTAGGCTTCTCAATAATATCTTCTATAATGGTTCCTGTATCATCAAACTTAATCACGCCGAACCTTTCCGGGTCGTCAACTTCTTTAGTAAAGATAACAGCCCCGTCCAAATCATTGTAATGGGAAACAGCAGTAGTGATATCATCAGCAATGATATTATCACCAAGAACGACAGCACAACTGTCACCCCCAACAAATGTTTCTGCCATAGCGAGCGCATCCGCGATGCCTCCCTCGCCTTCCTGATAAGCGTAGCTGAGTCTCTCCAGTCCAAAATCTTCTCCGTTTTTTAATACTTTAATAAAATCTCCCGCGTGTTGTCCGCCTGTTACTACCATAATATCTGTGATACCTGCCTGTGCCAAAGATTGGATAGGGTAGTAAACCATAGGCTTGTCAAACACTGGGAGCAGGTGTTTGTTAGTAGCGTATGTAAGAGGGCGCAACCGAGTTCCGAGTCCCCCTGCTAGTACGATTCCTTTCATAACATGTTATAGCAAAAACAATTAAAAAAGGACACAAGTTTTACTTGTGTCCTTTAATATAATTCCAGTACTTACTAGCTGTTATACCACTTGGTAATATTAGGCTTCTTGTATGAACGGAAACAGTTTTTCGCGAACTTACCCGCACGGCGGATAGTTACACGCTCTTTAGTTGCGTTGGTCCAAGGCTGGTTACGAACCATATTCCACTCTTTACGAATCTGCCCAATTTGTTTGGGTGTCATATAATGAATGTTAAACCCACGAAGAACGTGCTGATTCTCAGTAGTAATCAACACACGTGGGGACTTATCGCTAGACGCGGTTTTGTAGTTAAATTTTTTATCTTTCATGTTTTACCTTTGTTCGGAGGGTTGTTTTACCTCGTTACATATTATTATAGCACTTTGGGGGCAGTTTTGACCCTAAATTTGGTAAAACTTAAGTCCTTTACTCATCAGACTTTGCGGTCGACCGGAGCCATTCTACGTCTTTAGCCATCTTCCCGGTGTCCACTCTGAGCTGAATTAATTGTTCTCTAATTTCATTCAAAGATTTGGATGTACCATCCTCTAATACAGCAACCCGGTTCTCAATCTCCGCCAGCCTCTGTGCAGTGATGCCAAACGTAACTCCCACCGAAATCAAAGATAACGATAAAGTTATAATGTTCGCTATAGAAAAGCGAAGGGGGGCGTTTGTTTTAGATGTCATTTTAATCCTTGAAATTTATTTTTAGAAAATACCGGAGAAAATACTGTGTTTGCATTGCCCTCTAGTATCTTATCAGCTACCTGTAAGGTTATATTATTTTTAATAAAACGCTTGATGTTCCTCGCCCCAAAGTCCTCCGAAAAGGATTCTTCGACAACCCAATCCACGAGCTTCTTCGTAACTCGTATAGGGAGATGTTTCAGATTAAGACGAGCAATATGCTTAGCGTCATCTTTATTTAGGGTGTTGAAGTACACAATAGAGTCTAGTCTATTAATAAATTCCGGAGAAAATGTATCCTTGAACGCTTCTTCCACCTCAGCCCGGGAATCTGCATATGACATCTTCTCAGCGCCAAATCCCATTTGTTTTCTATTTACGACATCTTTAACACCTACGTTACTGGTGAATAAGATAATAGTATTGGTGAAATCCAGAACCGTGCCATGTGAATCGGTAATTTTGCCCTCGTCTAATAAGCCTAGTAAGAGATTATGTAATTTGTCAGATGCCTTCTCTATCTCATCAAACAGTAGAATCCATTGAGACGACTTCTTAGCGCACTCAGTAAGGATTCCCTTTTCATTATGACCGATATACCCTGGAGGGCTTCCGATGAGCTTAGCGTACTCGTGTGAGCCTGAGTACTCGGCACAGTTTACCTTCAGTAACCTCTTATCCGTGCCTAAGTAACACTTGGCTAGTAACTTGCCTAATTCCGTCTTTCCTACTCCTGTAGGTCCGATGAAAAACATTGAAGTGGAGCCTTCCAATCCTGAGGACATTAATTTAATGCACTTCACAACCTCTGATACCGCAGAATCCTGACCGACTAAAAAACTTTTAATTTTCCTTTCAATCTTCTCCACCTGCGGAAGAGTTAGACCTGAAACGGATACGCCAACCTCAGATTCGTCCTCAAATCCATCATTAAGAGTTTTGTTTAAAAGCTCTATAGAAAATCCAGGATAAACTTCACATACACATTCAAACAATGCTTCGTGAGTTCCTTCCCCGTTTCCCTTAATTAAAGTCTCATGCTTATCAACCAGCAAACTAATCATGTAGTTAACGTAATTAGTTATTTTGAACTTAGGGCTTTTAACTTTTCCTCTAAGCTCCTCTACAATAACTAGGCATTCCTTTTCAGACAACTTTTTAATCTTAATGAAGTTGTCGATAACGGGGCTATAAAGTATGTATGGGTCGTTCATTTTTGGAGTTGTTCAAACGAGAATTCGTCTGGTTTTTTATCTTTCATTTCATGTTGGGTCATCTTCAGCATCATGTCCAGTACTTTAACTACCTTATCATTTGAGCTTTGAGCTAAATCCAAGGCTTTAGACATTTCAGCTTTCGCCTTGTCATCCTCTGGATTATTTTCGACCATTTTCAAGAAATACTGAAACATCTCTAACGCTTTTTGCCTGTCCTGCTGGCAATCTTTCATAACCTCCTTCGCTATCTTCTGAACACGCGTTTCAGAAAAATATGAGCGCTTAGGGATATAATTTCTTGCCATTAGTCTAGGTCTTTTCGTCGTTTCTTTCCGTCCTTCATTTTACGGGTGGCGTAGCCCTTCTTTCCAGCGTCTTCGGTGGAAGTAGGGGCTTTCGCAGGACCGTGTTTAACTTTAGTCCTTTTGCCGTAACCTTTGATTTTCTCAATAGCGGTTGTTCCGGGAAATCCTTTAACAACTTTGTTGTCAGATTTTTCGCCCCAGGTACCTTGCGTAATGACATAAATCCTGTCAGACTTAGGAGTTGTAAAAATAAAACCGTACTCATGCTTAGACATGGCTTGCGAGATAGACCCCACGACAGGAACTCTAGACTTCTTTGAACTGTCTAAATGACCCATTTTGTCGGCGCTAATCTCCTTATTTCCAGATTTTTTCTTTACTTCTCCGAGATATTTCATAATAAACTCCACCTTATCTAGGGGGTTTTCGGTTTCTTGTACTCAATTATTTCAGTAGTATCTTTTAAATTATTTGCTTTAATGTACTTATTAGCAGCAGCCTCGGTTTTAAACGCTCCTAGCCACTCAAACACATCCGTCTTATCACAAGGCTCATCTGCTCTCTGATACCTACGGACTACATTGTAGCCAGCTTTACACTGACTACCTGTGAAGTAGCCTTTTCCTTTTACTGCGACTGTGCTCATTATTCCAACTAAAATTATCGTTTATTTCGTATTCCGGGCTACACCCGGGTATGACGTTTGCCGGTACCTTGGGCGTTTTCGCCACTTTTTTCTCGGCGGTCTTAGCCTTTTTAACTTTCTTGGGTTTCACTACAGTTTTTAAGCTTCTCAACGCTATTACAGGAGCTGCTCCCAACCATAGCAAAATTCCAATAGCTAAAATAAACCCTAAAACCTCATTAACAATGGGAGGCATCATTTGTTTTCTGGTAGCCACCATTCAGAGCCTACAAAGGAAGCCCAGCTAGCCCGCTCTTCATCTGGCTCGCTTGGGTTATATTGGTTAGTAACAAGATACAGTAAACCTACAGGCTGTGGTCCCACGGCTGTCAGACCGTGCCATTCTCCCGCTTCAATCTCGATTATCTGAGGATTCATATCCCCGACAAAGAGCTTGGTGGCTTCCTGTGTATCGGGATTGTATATCCCGACCTGTGCGGTGCCATGCAACACGCAAAAGAAATCATTCTGATGTTTGTGACGGTGCCACGCTTTAATAATTCCTGGGTACAGTACCGAATAATTGATTTGGTAATCATCGGTGCTACCCACAGGGGTACAAGCGTAAATATCGTTCATACTCCACCCCCGAGCATCCATGAATTTCTCTATTTTATGGAGCTTCATTCAATTTCTCCCTTCTCAATTCTCTCACATAGAACCTTATTTAAGTCGACGGCTCGGGATTTCGTTTTGCCGCCATCAGCACTATACCAACCTTTGGAAGGTACCGTCACCTGCCCTTTCTTAGCCATGAACGTGGTCAGCCCTGTATCTCGTCGCAGACCTTCATCGTACACTAACCTAAACTCACATTCCTGATAAGGTACGGTAACTTTATTCTTAACACATTTAATATTACCTTTAATACCTATAGGATTCTTCAGGTCATCATACAGGACATCGCTCTTAGCAGACTGTGTTTCCAAAGAAACGCCGCAGTAGTAAAGCAGTGCTTTACCTCCACCCGCTTTAGTGCGAGGGTCACCAAACATAACACCTACCTTACTTCGTACTTGGTTTACAATAAGGAGTGCCGCCTTGTGCTTGCGGAGAAGTGGGTTAATTCGACGCAGGCATTGACCTGCTACCTTCGCTCGTAGAGCTCCACCCATCTCGCTGTTCTTTCCAAACGTATCATCCATTTCCTTTCGGGTAGGAGAAACTCCAATGGAGTCGTAACCGATAACAATTGGGGTGTCTTTATCGTGCTCCCGAATAGCTCCGATAACAGTCTCAATAGCCTCAAAACAATCTTCCATTGTCTCTGGCATTTGATAGATTAGCCTCTCTGGGTCTACGCCTAATGTCTTGGCAAAAGACGGTGAGTAGGCGTGCTCGTTATCTATCATGACTGTGTAGTAGCCTTTCTTTTGTGCTCCTACAAAAGCGTGTGTTAGAAAAACTGTTTTCGCCGTACTACTTTCTCCGTAAATTTCGGTAATCGCTCCAATAGGATAACCGCCATCGTACCTCCCCGAAATAATCTTATTAAGGGCGTAGGAGCCGGAGTCTACGTAACCGTAAACCTGCCCTTCCTCAGAAAGCAAACTAGCGCCGTCAAGGCGCTTACATATATCATCTAGAATACTAGCCATGCCTTATTATAGGCATGGCTAGGTAAATTAGACGGTACTTTTAACTAAAATCGTGGCGGTTTATGTCGTACTCGGTGATAGCTCCGCCAGCGGAGGCATCGAAAGCGTGGAGTGCGCCCCTAGCGATGTAAGTGGACGGGTAGTAATTGTTTGCGGCGGTGCCAGGGTCTTCTGTCGCTATCTCACCATTATATAAACTGTAGCCACATTGAATCATTCGCCCACACCAGTCCACGACCTGCGGTACAAAGTATGCTTGGTCGTTCGCTGCTTGGTAAGGTCCCATTAGTCGACCCGGCACACTCCAACTGTATGGCACAATCCAAACCCAGTCGGGATTCCATGTCGGGCGGAGCTCTTCTCTTTCTTTGAGTTCGGTTAAGTAAGTTAACCCTATGGCGTGCATTTGCAGGTCGCCACCTTGACCGTACGGTCCGCCGTAGTTAGGTACAAATGCACACCCAGCCTGTCCCATAATACCTATGCCGCTCGGTTCGAAGGCGTAGCTGTAACCCTCTGCAGTATACGAGCACGATGTATCGGTTGACATCCATGGTCGCCTAGAATAAAACTTTTGAGTGGTTACAATGCTGCCTGCAGGTCCTAAAGCTCCGGTTGGGACAGCGCCATAAGTATACCCTTGAGCATCTGCACTAGTTGACAGAACTTCAAATCTTTGCGCCTGTTGGAAGGAGGATGTGCCGTATAGGTCATCGCTTTTATAGCGGATTACTGACCCGACTACTTTTACATTTACATTAGACCATGCAACAGAGCCTGAAAGGTTGGTGATTATTGGTGCACTTGAGCTCAGGCTGAAGTCGTTAGGGTTAAGAGTATTCCATGTCCACGATGCATCGCGCCAATAGTCTATATGCATCGACTGCTCCTCAATAAAATGAGGACCTGAAAAAGTGCCCGAGGCGCCTGTCCAACCCCCGCGTGGTATTGTGCCGGAAGTTGTAGTATTTCCACCGCCGCCAGAGACAGCTATGGAAGTGTTAGTTGGTGTTGGATTGAGTTGTTGAGGCATGATGTTTTCCTATTTATATCTAGGTGGTACCTCTGACCTAAACTAAAAAAAACTTCGCTTTAACCTGAACTATTTCTTGGGGTTTTTCTTGGTAGTCTTTTTCTTTTTAGACTTAGCTTTAGCTGCTTCTTCTTCGGCGAGTATGCGCGCTTGCTCCTCTCTCCACATAGGGCTACCAGGCATAAAGTGACGGAATTTGGTAAATCGTTTCATACTTTATATAGCTTTAATCTGTTCAGACAATGGTAGAATTTCTAATTTATCCATAAGACCTTTTTCTGTAGCCAGAGCCCTGTTCACTACAGGGAACCCTTCCACCTCATTAATCTTGAGACTTAAATCAAATCGCTCATTCAACATGTTCATTAGTTGAAACTTGTTTACTGTATTAGAATGTACGTGAAACAAACCAATTTCAAACAACTCTTTTTCCATAATCTGATGTATTACGTCAGCGTATTGAGCCGTGGTTACACCGTTCCATAAGTGGTGGCTGTACCCATCAATCTCTTCCCCTTTTTGGGATTTAACCCATGAAATTAGACTAGCGTGTTTATCCATTTCCTCACCTATAATACTGGTTCGAAGAACCATGCACGTATCAACCGGCTCACCTAGAGACTTGCTCTTTCCGTACTCGTCCAGAGCGTCGTGTGGGGTGCTTTCCACCGAAGCCGTAGGCTGTTGCCCTGAGTAAACGCAGTCCGTCGTGATATGAATGAACTTAGTCTTACCGTCAAACTTTTCTATCATCTGAGCCATCATCCTTGGAAAGATAGAGTTAACTTTAATACTCGCTGCCATGTATTTGTTCATAAAGGGCTTAATTATTCCGATACAGTTAATGACATAATCAGCCCAATCCAACATAGGGATAAGAGCCATCTCACGGTCATGGTAAGCGTCGAAGGTTACCAACCCTTCTGTCCGGTCTGAGTGTTGGGATTTAATAGCTGTCGCCAGTGGCTGCTGAGAGCTATAGGGACGAATTGTCCCTTTAACAGTATGACCTTTCTCTTTGAGAGTTTTCATTACTTGAGAACCTAACATCCCCGTTGAACCTAATACTAATACTTTTGCCATTTTATTTATTTTATGTGTGCCCATACACGCTCATGCGCGTAAAAAATAAAGAACCCTGTAATGTTCATTAGAACAGCGCTCTCTATATTTGTTTGGCAGAAATCAGAGACTAAAACCAGGTAACTATTAGCCGTTGCAACTACTCTCCACACTACGGTCTTGAGAAGGCTTCGTACCCGAGTCTCTACTGCCATTACCTGTAGTCATCCTCCCAGACATTCCACTTGTTCCAATCTTCTCTGAAGTCGTCCTTTAAACTATCTTCTAACGGCTTTGTAGAAAAGAACATAACAATCGTATCTTCTTCCAAAGTTTGAAACCCGTTGTAATGCATCTCCGGAACGTAAAGTACTTGGGGATTTTTGTCGCTCATAACACATACTTTAGGAGTAGGGTCATCTTCGCGCATTGATACTGTTGCTATTTTAGCTGAGCCTTTCACTACATACACATATTTTGCTTCTGTTTTGTGTCCGTGCCATGCTCTAACAGTACCGCGTTTATGGTTTTCTACTTGGTAGAACCTACTAATATTTGAAAAGGTAAAATCGTTAACAAACCGTACAGAACCCCTGTCATCGACGGCAACTCCACCATCTATTGTCCACGGTCTCATGATACCCACCCCTCTGCTACTGCTCTTGATTTCATGTATGCGTGGTTATTATAAACCGGATTATTCGCGTTCGTGATTCTACCTTCTTTCATTACTGTGTGTAGCTCACTAATGCCGTCAGCCAATGTCCACATTGGGGTCCATCCCGTCGCTGCGAACAAGTCCGTTTTAACCTTGTAATTTCTCATATCCTCAAATGCCAAATCAGTTTCCACGATATTAACGCCTGGAATCTGCCCTTGAATTGTGCGGGCTAACTCACTGATAGTAAAGTTATCATAGCTAAGGTTATATAAACCTACAATACTATTATCTAAGCCATACGCAACGGCACTCGCTACATCTTTAACGTGCAGTAACGGTCTCCATTGCTCTCCACCAAAGACAGTTAGGTCCTCCCCGCTAGTAGCCTTCTTCGTTAAGATATTAACGACCAAATCCAAACGAAGTCTAGAGTACTGGTCGCTAAGCCCGAACAAAGTCCCTAATCTAAAAATAAGATAGTCTTTATGGTTTTCCACGAGGTACTGCTCAGCCTGCAATTTAGTTTTAGCATACAGGGAAAGGGGGTTTGGTTCTGCTTCTTCGTCAATGATTGCGTCATTCTTACCGTAAACAGAACACGTAGAAGTGAAGACGATTCGTCCTTTATAACTATCAACCAAGCGCTTCACGCAAGTGTAGTTAACCTCGGTGGTTAGAGCGGGGTCAACGGTACAAGCACCGTCCCCTACTATAGCCGCCAACCAGACCACGGCATCGTAGTTCGGTAAGATATCAGTATAAAGCTCAGGGTCTCTAATATCCCCTGCGATGAATTTAACCGGCTTTAAATACATATTTTCATACATGAGATTATCATATACAGTAACCTCATGACCAGAGCCGCCAATTAACGTGTCTACGGTACATCCTCCGATGTACCCTGCACCACCTACTACTAATACTTTCATTTTCCGTACCTCTTTACTTCGGGGTTAAACGTGTCCGAGCCTGAGTTGGCTCCCTTTATAATAGATAAAAGTTTTAAATCTATGCACTTTTTTAATCTAGCTCTTTCCTCGACCAGAATTACGTCATGTTCAGAAGCCCAAGCCTTAAACTCAGGGTCTTCGCTTTCCATAACCTTATCTTTCAAGTTGTACAGTTTAAAATTTACTATTGACAGGCGGTCTACTAACTCCCCAAAACTTAACAAGGTCTCAAAAGGGCAGGGGACCTGCTCCAACTCATAAGCCCCTGAAGGGAAATCGTGAATCGTATCTGTTATAATACTGTTTATTACTTTACTAATTTTTGTTTCATCCATTCTATTACTTCTCCGACACTTTCAGATAAACTGATTTCGGTTTTGAACCCTAGAAGCTCTTCTGCTTTCCTAACGTCAGGTATTCGTTTCTGTACATCATACATAAACGGCTCTTGGTACTCAAAATCTAATTGGGGTCCTACTGGGTACAGTTGGCTCCAAATCTCCTGCGCCAACTCTTTAACCGTCGTGGGTGTGGGAGTAGAAATATTAAAGTCTTCGTTAAGAGCTTTTTCGCTTTCCATAGCTATAACGATACCTCGGGCAATATCTTTCCCATTGGTATAACATCTTACTTGTGAACCGTCTCCCAAAATAGGCAGCTTTTCATTAGGACCTAAAGTAAGTGCTTTATGGATTAGGTCAGGTAATACGTGGCTCATCAGTAGTTTGTGGTTGCCTACGTAATACTCCTCATCCTGTAACGACTCCTCCTCACCAATACCTACACAGTTAAATGGTCTAATGATAGTGTAAGGGATACCGTACTGTTCCCATGCTCCTTTTGCAAAGAACTCCGAAGCCAGCTTCTGGAACCCGTAAGTACTTAGGGGCGGTGGGCTTACCTCTACCTCGCTTTCTGGGGTAGGGTAAACGTCTGTGTTCTCGAATACCATGCTACTGGACAGAACTACTACTTTGCTTAGCTTCCCGTGAAGGCGCAAGTTGATGGCAACGTCAAAGGTCTCGGCGAGAATCCTTTCGTTGGTCGCTAACAAATCATAAGCATATTTATGGAAATAACTAATACCTCCAATCATAGCTGCACCTGCTATAATGTATTCCACGTCAGAAAGTTTGTCGAGATGATTGCTAAGACATCGTACATCGCACTCAATAAGGCGAAAATGTTCATGAGTGTCGTGGGCTCTTTGTACCTCTCCGTACTTTGAGTAGTTGTCCACCCCTATTACTTTATACCCTTTGTTTAACAGCTCCGTACACACGTACGACCCGATGAACCCTTGGCTTCCTGTTACTAATACTGTTTTCATGTTATATTTTCCTCATACCCTCGAATACTGTAGTCTCGTATTTGTTGTTTTCTTTGAGTAGGCACCCAAACAACTCTACATCGATAGAAAGGTCTTTGCACAAGCTATCTAACGCGGCTGTATCTTTGGGCAAGCACACCCCACCAAACCCTCGTGTCTTGGGGTTACAGTCTAAGTACCTATCAAAAATATGTATGCGTTCGGTCATCGCTTCTTTAACTGCGGTGTAGTCAGCGCCCAGAACCTCGCACACTTCAAACATGCTGTTAGCGAATGTTATCAACGTAGCATTGTATATGTTATTAAAATACTTGCACATCTCAGCTTCCGTTGGGGATACCTGTACAACCTTCCTAGGGTAACGACCATGAGACTTTCTAACAGCCTTAAACACTTCCTTATCCTCCGTGCCTATAATACACACATCATGCGATTCCATGAAATCTGTGATAGCGCATCTCTCACGAAGGAACTCAGGCACAAAACATATTCTATCTCCGAACGAATCAATCAGCCTTTGCGTGGTTCCTGGAGAAACCGTAGATTTAATAGCTATAATACCGGTGTAGTCGGCGGCGATGAGGTCCCTTACGCATTTGTCCACAATGCCTACGTTGCAGGAGCCATCTTCATTTTTGGGGGTAGGTACACAAATATAACAAATGTCCGTGTATAGTACGTCCCGAAACTCGGTCTCAAAATCTGCTGTATCATATCCAAAGACATCATGCCCCAGCTTTTCAAACCCATATTTAATAGCGCTACCAACGGCGCCCACGCCCATAATTCCTATTTTCATTTAGATTCACCCCCCGTCACATCAGCATCAACCATAATTTCAACTAAGTCTTTAAAACTATGACGTGGTGTCCACTGCAGGACAGTCGTAGCTTTGGTGTTATCTCCTAGCAAAATCTCAACCTCGGCAGGTCTATAAAATTTTGGGTCTACCTCAACATAATCTCTGTAGTTAAGACCTTGACGTGAAAACGCAACATCACAGAACTCTCGAACAGTGTGCGTCTCTCCTGTGGAAATAACATAATCATCAGGCTTCTCCTGTTGTAACATCATCCACATAGCTTCAACATAATCAGGAGCAAATCCCCAATCACGCTTTGCGTCTAAGTTACCCAAAAATAACTTATCCTGTTTACCTTTTTTAATGTTAGCAACCGCTTTAGTAATTTTACGTGTTACAAACTCTTCTCCTCTACGGGGAGACTCATGGTTAAACAAGATACCACAACATGCAAATATTTTATAACTTTCTCTGTAATTCTGTACCATAAAATGGGCGTATGTTTTCGCTACTCCGTAAGGGGAGCGCGGATGGAAAGGGGTGTCTTCGTTTTGAGGAGTTTCACGAACCTTCCCAAACATTTCGCTAGTAGAAGCTTGGTACACCTTTGCAGTTGGGTGCATAATACGCACCGCCTCTAAAACATTAAGAGTACCTATCGCATTTACTTCAGCTGTGTGAATAGGTTCTGCGAATGAGCCCATAACAAAACTCTGTGCGGCTAAATTATAAACCTCATCCGGTTTATGCTCCTGCATCGCGTGCACCAAACATGACAGGTCTGTGACATCTCCCTCAACCAAGGTCAACCGCTCCGACTCAATATGAGATATACGCTGAGTATTTTCAGTAGAAACCCTCCTAACTAAACCAACAACAGTATACCCCTTCTCCAAAAGAAGTTCGGCGAGGTAGGAGCCATCTTGCCCCGTAATTCCAGTAATAAATGCAGTTTTCATTGTACTTCTAAAGACTCGCCTCTAACAAAATGATACGTAATACAGTCCTTGGCGATATAAGACTGGTACCCTGCCTTCTGTAACCTATCGTGAATAACAACATCTCCTGTGTGACCGTTTTCTGTGATAGGTAAAGGACCGAACTCTTCCCAATCCTTCTTAGACATTAACCAGGAACATCCGTCACACCGATTAATATGCCCTAAAGAAGAATTAAATGATGTGGGTTTTCCCCACACTTCAAGTGCTTCCGAAATAGAAACCAAGTCACCGTCAGGCAAGAAAGGGCTTCCGTTAAGCTCTTCGCAAGTTTCTTCAAACTCTTCTAACTTGAACCCCTCAAAAGTATCCCCAAAAGATTTTAGGATGTGCCTGCTGCCCAAATTTCTGTCTCCATTTTCAATGGTATTTGCTTGCAGTACTATGTTACGGTTTTTCGTCTCCTCCGCGACCCTGTGCAAGGAGACAAACGAATCCTTGGAGAACACTTGGTCAGACCCTCCCCTAAACACAAACCCGTCCAGAGCATACTCATAACCTAAGTTCCAGCAAGCATATAAATTAGGCAGGAATTCAGTTACAGGCTCATCGTACATAACTGGGTGAGCGCCGTACTCATCACAAACTTCCAGTATTTTATCCGTGGTTTCTTTAGTGATTAACGAATTACGGTAAACAATAACCAAAAGTCTTTTTTCGCATTCAAGTTTATCAAACCCTGCGTACTTAGTAACGTTTTCCAAATGACCTTTCAGCAATGAAGGGTCTTTTCCTATAATTGTGTAATAAGTAAACGGTGTCATTTTATAACTTTTAATAAATGTTTAACGTCGGGTCCATTTGGCTCATTGGGAACCACCTCAGCCTGTACCAAAAAATTAACATCATCCCAACCATAAATCTCCCCGTTCTCAAACAATGGTTTAGTTCGGTCAAAATAATCGAATGTTCTAGATGTCAACGGCATGCTATGCGTAGGGTCGGTCCAAAAATTATCGGAGCCTGCGTGAGGGGATATAATTAAAATCTCTGCGTCATTTCTACATATCCTATAAAGCTCACGAACAACATCCACAAACATGTCCTTTGGGAAATGCTCCATCATATGAGAAAGAAAGATAGCATCAACAGAACTGTCTTCAAAAGGATAAGGAAACTCGAACAAGTCGTGCTCCACATCACACTTACAGTCTCCCCTGTCCACATTTACCCATCCTTCTCTGTAATCATTACCGCATCCTAAATTTAACTTCATATGTTATTCTCCACAACTTGTAATAGTGTTTCTGCGTACTTTTTCCAAGATAAACCCGCCACTTTTTTTCTGCGCTTTAATGGCTCCTCCATTATAGAGTCTAAAATACCTTCAAGGGCGTTAATATCTCCAGGTTCGTACATATAATCAATCTCCAGGTCCTTGCCAATTACTCCTACATTCGAGCCTATGATAGGAATCCCTTTAGCGCAGGCTTCTATAACAGACATAGGTCCTCCTTCCCATAGAGAAGGAATGAGAAGATAATCAATACGGTCATAGTGGGCAGGATAGTTTTCATACGACTCATCGGTTACGTGTTCAGCTTCTACTCCAGCCTGCTCACAAGCCCGCATTACATTTTCCCAACCACCTCCCACAAACAGTAGTTTATAATTTTTCATACACGGGCGCGAAATCAGATTATGCATTACCCCTTCACCCTTTCCTTCAAACCCGCCTCTCTGAAATACCCCTAAGACAGGTTTCTTCAAAGTAAATGCTGAATCCGTCTGCCCTTGATACTCGACTTGCATCTTCTCTTTTGGATAGTGATTACTAAACATATCGTAGTACCTGGTACACATATGCATGATGTAATCTAACTGAAACCAAGTTGGGTTAATCCACTGTGGATTATTTTCGTGTACGTGCGTGAAATACCCGATATCAAACGTTTTGGTTGGTCCAAAGAAACAGTTTTGTACATCAACATAAAAGTTGGCGTCCGCAGTTTCATCAGGCTCATGAGAGATAGACGACTCACATAAATTTTTTAGTTCGTCATGAATACGTTCAGCTATCTTCTGCAGAATCCATCCGCTATTAACTGTAACTATATTAATTTTTGTCGTACGCATCTACCAACCTCTCCTTTTCTCTTGGGTCCTGTACATCTTTAGGCTCAATCCAATGAGGTAGAATACCGGGCGGAATAGGTTGTACAGTTAAACCTCGTTCATCTATTATCCGGTCTAACGATTCTCCTTCCTGCCCTCTGCTTTTGTAGTTTTCATATTTACCTACAAGCTGCTTGTCGTCAGCAAACCCACGGTGAACAAGGGTAAATGGAACACGTATACTTCTCTCCATGCCCATAGGCTCTTGCGCATCTGTCATATCAGGGTTTCTGCCATGCAAACCTGCTTGTTCATGAAAATACAATTTACCATTGTTTCTCCATAGTGCTCGCCTACCGTCTCTATCAAACATATCATAGTTATTATCAGTGCGAACCCAGACATCGCTTCTCCACAAGTTTAAGTGACCAAAATAAATACCGTCAATATTCTGCTCCGAACAATGTCTGCAAAGGTCTCGTAGGTAATAGCCGTTGTTGCCTATTAACCTACCGTCCATCATAGTATCACCGTCTATCCAGTAAATCCAGTCAGTGTCGGGATGCTCCTTAAGAAGTTTTTTCAGAAGTGTACCTTTACAAATACGTTCATTCTCGTAATCGTTAATAGGTGATTCAATAACTACTACATTATCAAACTTCTTATAATACTCTTTACTGCCGTCAGTAGAGTTCTGGTCATAGATGTATATGTAATCACATACTTCCATGCATTTAAACCAATTCTCTAGGTTACCGTTAGAGAGCTCGTTGTGTAATTGACAAAATCCGACTATTTTCATTTTAAACTATTTTTTAATTGTTCGTACAGAGCCCTGTTCCTATGAAATAAGCTCCAGTCTTTACTTGCTTCCGCCTCAAATCCACCTGACGAATAGTGCCATTGGTGAACAGACATAGGCGGGGCTGAAGGTATGACAACTTCGAGACCGAGATGCTTCACTCTAGCCAAAAACTCATCATCATCAAATCCTATGCCATGAGCAAACTGCTCATCGAAACCTTTTAAAGTGTCCAGATTCTTTTTTGTTATAGCAGATGTAAAGTGATACCCCGTAGGTTTTATATTATTGTGATTATACCACCCGCACTGCCCTGCTTCGGGAGGTTGCTGTGGTAACTGGGGAAGGATGCTCTTTATCCTATCCATTCCTTCGTGGGTTATATCGTCCGGCAACCTTTTAGTTATAAATTCGTCGAACGAGTAACACTCGTAAGAAATATAATTTTCATCAGTAACGTTATCCTTCGCATGAGATATAACATCTCCTAAATGCAAACACTCGGGGTTTTGTAAGATAACAATATCTCCTGTGGCTTCTTTAAACCCTCTGTTAAAAGGTATGCAAGGATTAATGTAATTTTTCGTTTCCGGCTCTGTCCGTATTAACTTTATACCGTCTACATCTTCTAACCTATGCTCTTCTACACTACCATCATCTACAACAATAACTTCGTAATTCGTATACTTAGTTTTTTGTATAGTAGATAACGTCCGCAGGAACTGTGCCCTGCGGTTATAGTAAGACATTACAATCGAGACTTTAAGCATTTTACTATCTCCTGTGATGTGTTCCCGTCTCCGAGCCAACGGCTATAACAACCTTCCCACTCTTCTACCCAGCGGATAGGCTCTTCCCATGAGTCCATATCATCTACCTTCAGCATGTAGGAACATCCATGCTCAACAGATTGAGGTCTCTCGGTAAAATCCCGAGGTACTATAACAGGGACGTGCATTAAGGAAGGTTCTTCTTGTGCCGTGCCTGAATCAGAGATTATAAATTTAGAATTCCACTGAGCTTTTATATAATCTTTATAAGACATCAATGGGGATAACTCTACATTACCCATGTTCAACGGTTCCAAGGCAGATAACGTCCTGCCCCATGCTACCATTTTTACAGGAACTCCAAACCTTTCGGCACATTTATTAGCAAATAGCATAATACGTGACATTCTATGAGAGTGTTTGAAATTCTCTGGTCTATGTATATCCATTAAAATGTAATCATTAGAGGGGGTAGAAGGTTCCCATATTTCTGAGAGAGGTTCAACGATAGTATTACCTACTACAAAGATGTTTTCTTCCGGTAACCCCTCTCTTAGAAGGTTCTGTTTGTAATCCTCGTGATATACGAAATGAACGTCTGAGCAGTGGTCGCACACAATCCTGTTAATCTCCTCTAACATTCTCTTATCTCCTGACCTCATACCCGCTTCTATATGAGCTACCTTGTAACCTTCTTTCTTTAAAGGGAAAGCCGCCCCGACCGAATTAGAATCTCCTAGAAACATAACGACGTGAGGGTGAAGACTTTCTTTTTTAAACAACTCAATAAGGCGTGTTGATACTCTGCCTAGCTGTTCGTAATGCGTACATCCTCCGTCACCAATAGCTAAATTGTAATCTGGCTCTCTAATGTCTAGCTCGTCAAAAAATACCCCTGACAATAGCTCATCATAGTGCTGACCTGTATGAACAAGGACATGTTCAATGTCCGGGTCGTCGTCCAAAGCTTTAAACACCTTGGACATACGGATAAAGTCCGGACGAATCCCGGTTACTGTTACGACAAGTTTAGTGCGGTTTTCCATGCGTTTAAAATTTGGGAGTCTGTCCAGTCCTCAGCGCCTGATTCAGCTGAGTCTAGACCGTGGTACGGAGTGTTTGTTTTTTTGCACTCTGCTTTAACTAGATTAAAAGTTTCACTTTTAGATGAGTGATATACACAAGAGATTGAGTCATACATTTCTTGTTTGTTGTCCTCGTGCCCCATCACCGTAGCGGTGCCTTCCTCTACGTAAGACTTTACATACTTATCATAGTAAGGCTGGTCCGTTACTATGCCGTATAGTTTGATGTCTTTGTGTCCGTCCTTAACGGCGCGTTCAATTGATACATGAACATTCTTATTCTCGTCTATACTTCCTATAATACCTGCGGGCTTACCTAAGACCACTAGTTTAGGGGGAGCGAGAGGCGCTATAACATTAGGGATTACCACGCCTTCTGTGCCCTGCCATTCCTTCTGCGTCTTCGATACGAAGACTGTCTCGTCCCAGTAACACGGCACATCTTTTATAGGAAACACGTCCTTCTCGTGACAAGCCAAAACAACAGCCTCCGATTCCGTAGGGCGCGCAGGCAAGCGTAAAAAGTGCACAATCAATCGCTCGTTAACTTCGTTTAAGGGGCATTCATTAAGCCATCCCGACTTGCACTGTTTAATGTGCCATCCGTGTGGACCGTACATAGTACAGTCATAACCTCTTTCATTTAATAAGTTACATAAATTAATAAGAGCTACGGTAGAGCCTCCAGGGTTAGACCACCCCGTCAAAATTTTAATTTTCTCTTTCATCAATTATCCTCTTTAATTCTGGTACGTACTTTAACATTGCCATATCTTCAACATCGTTTGCTCCAGCGCAATAATCATCAAAACTAAAATCATCTAGCCCTGTGCCGTATCGGAACATTGGGTCCCTTTTAGGAACATCCGCCCGACCGCGATTAAGTTTTACTTCAGCCTCTTCTTTAGATTTAGAAAAGTAATGGTGTATCCTAAACTTATCAGAACTATGAGTTTCGGTAAAAGCTCCTCCACATACCTCTCCGTTTTCTGTAATAGCCTGTCCCTGCATGTAAACAAATGAGTGCGGGTTGTTTGCAGGACAAAGCGTGTAGTTCGGCTGGCAGATACTCTTTATGTGTTTATTAAGTTCCTTCTCTCTTTTAGTATAATTCTCTATTACTAATCCGTCTGGTCTAGTAAGGTGGTTATTCGACCCAAAGAATACTTCGTTAACGGCTATGCCGGGACATTTCGTTTCAAACTCTTTAAGGTTCTCGATTAACTCGCCTTCGGGAGAAAACAAAAACTCATCCAAGTCTATAAAAGCCATCCATACGGACTGGTCTCGATAAGCTGTTAAAGCGTTATAGTAACACGCAAACTGACAGTTGTCCATGTCAGTATAAAATAAAGATACTTCCCCAGCGTCTACGTAGGGCTGCAGAACTTCTTTGGTGTTGTCAGTACTTTCGTTATCATACAAGTAGAAATGTTCAGCGCCGACCAACTTATGAAACTCTAACCATTCTACAATATTAGGCGCTTCATTCTTTAGACACGCAACTATACTAAGATAATGCTTTGGCATTATGCATCTCCATAGCTTTAGTTTTTGCATCCATTAATTGCTGGTATAACTCTAAACGTCCTTGTACAATATTATTAATATCGTAATTTTCATCTACAATCTTCTTTAAATTGCGCCCCATTCTGTCACGTAGTTTTTTATCCTTAACTACTTTAGAAATGGCATTGACCCAATCTTTCCTTTTGTTTTCGGGGTCGATTAAAAACCCGGTTTCGCCGTTCACAATTAACTCGTCATAACAGCCAGTGTTTGTAGCAATCAAAGGGAGTCCGTAGTGACCTGCTTCAATAGCTTTAATCTCTGATTTAGAGTCATTAAACGCGTTATGTTCTAGGGGGGCTATACACAAGTCCATGTTAGAAAACATTTTTCCGTACTCGTGGCATGGTAAAGCGAAGAAAATGTCGTAGTTCTTTCTCTTGCCTTTCATGCCTATAGTCATTGTACGTTCATAACCATCCCATACATCTTGTTGCCAGTCAGGTTTTGGTTTCCCATCTTCCATAGGCATAGGCGGTCTACCGTAGAATCCCCAATGAATATTTTCAACCCCGCATTTAGAATTTACTCCTAAAGGTACGCTGGCAAACTCTTTAACGTCCACGTCGTGGTGGATACCCCCAGCCCATCCGATTCTACACTGCTTAGTGGACATCCGAGGGACATTCCAGCTTGGTAGATTAAAGTCGATTGCGTTTTTAATCACAACCAATGCATTACGTACATAAGGCATGATGCGCTCAGCAAACTTTCGCTGAGTAACGGTAACCAAGTCTACATTACTATAAATAAACTTGGTTATCTCATCTAACTTTTGTTCTTTGTATACTTTGTACAGGCGGTGCCCCTCATATAAATCTGTAAGTAAGTCGTCTGTATCAAAGTGGGTGAAACATCCGTGGTCAAAAGCACATTTTAAAATATTCACAGTGTAATGACCTCCAAAGTTATGAATGTTCTGGGTAAAAACAATGTCAGCCCATTCAAAGTCAGTAGGCTCCCAATCCGGCAGTGTTTTGCCTGTCTTGGGGTCAGCCCCTAACGGATTAGAGTTCCATCTAATCTCTACTTCGTCCCCGCACTTCTCTTCCAACTTTTGTAGTGGCATTATAATACGGTAGTAGGCACACCCCCCTTCGTTAGAGGGGCATGCCAGAATTCTAAGCTTCCGCTTCTCTTTCACTAGTCGACCTTAAGATTCTTTAAGTGTGAGAGGTAATCTTCCTCGGTAGTATCTTCTTCTGACGCCGTAGCCTCGATTTCTGCAATCGTTTTGGGCTCAGACTGTCCGGTTAAAGACATCATCATTTGCCTAAGCTCTTCATAGTCTGCTACTTTAACAAGACCGTGAATATCATGAAGTTCGTCCATCCAAGTCGCAGTTTCAGCATCAGTACCTGCTTCACTTTGTTTTGGTTTAGGAGCAGACTTATCATAATTCGGCCACTGTCCTTGAGTGTCTTTTACAATCTTAAAATCCCAACCTTCTTTTAAGTCAGTGATATCTCCAAAGTCTTCATCAAAGAAACAATCAAGAATCTTACCGAAGAGCTTTTGCCCCACAGAAAGAATCTTAACCTTTTCGTCGCGGCGGTCAACTACATTCAAGTAGAAACGCTTGCGAGCCTTAATACCACGAGCTAACTCAGCTAGCTCCTTACCTTCAGGTGTTTCCTTACCGATAACATTAATCTGCTTCCACAAATCGTAGTATGTATCGCACACGGGGCACTTACCACCCTTAACACGGGGGCAGTGGTAGTTCTTATCATCCAATCGGTGAATTGCGGTTTCGGTGTAGAATTCTTGGCTATCGTCTTTCCAAGGAAGAACACGGACAACAGATGTGCCCTCTTCCATCATAAAAAACTTGCTAAGGAAATCAGTGTTGCCACCTCCTCCAGGATTATTAATTTGTTCGTATTTTTTACGTAGTTCGTTTAAATTTACCATTTTATTTTTTTACAGTTGTTCAATTAGTTTCGCTTCCGCACGGCGGTTAGCGCTCAGTTGTATTATTATATCCTTCTGATGCTCCAAACTGGACAGAATATTCTTAGCTAAATTAAATTTGTAAGATTTTCTTATCACGCCCTGTTTTAGGGTTTGCAGCTCAGGGACAGTGCGGAGGTAGGCGTCCAACGCACGGTCAGTTACTTTCTTTCCAGAGGAGGATAGCTCCTCTCGCCTTTCTTCTCTAATCTCTGCTTCTCGTGTTTCAAACAAAGTGTCTACTCGTTCTACTTCTTTTTTAGCGTATGCTAATATGCCTCCAAAGAAAGCGAAGATAGAAGGGTGCCTTACCATCTTATCTTGAAAATTAGATTCGTTAATGCTGATATACTTCTTTGTAATTTCCATATAGGATTCTTCCAAAGCATCGTATACACTTTTAATGTCGGGTCCGGAATCACTCATTTTCACTAAAGATAAAATCAAAAAGTTCTTTGTTTAGTCCTACTAACATTTGAAACATATTACTTGTTACAGTAGTAAGGTACTCATTTCCCATTTGGGGCATTTCATCATCATCACCCAAGCCAAACAAATCAAAACCTACATGGCAAATTTCATGTAATAACGTTCCCTTGTAATCAACGTCTGACTGATTAGGGTCGATTGTTATTTTTGCTTTAGGGAATTCTACGCATCCATACAGGCTATCCTTTGATAAACATTCCTGTACGATATCGAACTTCTTAAACCCAATATACAACGTGCTAGGGTGTTCTCTAATTTTTAGTTTTAGTTTTTTAGATGCCATTTTCTTGTGATACTACTAATGTTGAGTAGTTAATCCTAACAGGAACAATAAACCTAGCCTTGCCGTTACGAGATTTCATAATGTACAAACGCGCTTTAGATTCATCAAACTCTTGCTCGGATTGATTGATTGAAAATACCAAGTCGCAGACACGAATCTTACCGTAAGAATCTGCTAGCTCGGCGTCAGTGATAATGTTTACTTTCCTACCCTCACGATTTGTCTGTGTGGCTGTCCATACTAACAGATTGTTCTCTACGGCAATGCCCCGAAGTTCCTGTGCTAGTCTTTCTTGCGCGGAATACTCTGCGAGCTGTGCGTCCGTCGTCAGCAGTTCTAAGTAATCAATAATAAGAACGTCAGGTACAAAGTCCTCGTAGTTCTGTAATTGGTTTAAGTAAGCCCTAAGAGCAGCGATAGTTAAACGCTTCGTAGGGAACTCCTTAATCTTAAGCTTCCCTCTTCCATCTACGGCGTCTGAAATTTCTTCTAACCGCTCTTTCAGTGTACCCACCTTCCCCGCTAATTCCTTTTGTCGGATACGTGTGAAAATGCTGTCGAACCGTTGGGCGACCCTGTCTTCCGCCATTTCCAAGGAGATGTATAGAACGTTCTTTCCGTCCAAGACAGAACGTGCCCCTTGATTAGCTAAGAACAAAGACTTACCCACTCCTGGAGGAGCTACAACCATAGCAAGCTCTTTGGAGCATAACCCTCCCTCAAGCTGTTCGTTGACAGTTCCGAAGGGCGTCCGGTACTGAACATCTAAACTAGAACTGTTAATACGGTTCCATCGTTCCTCAATACCTGTGAAGTAGTCGGACCCTAAATCAACATCTCTGCTAATAGTAAGAGCAGTGCGGAACTCGGCTTCTATTTCTCCAAATTTCTTGCTTTTCAAAAGGTCCAAAGAATTTATAATAGCGTCCTTTAAGGCTTGTTCCTTGGCGAACTCCTCAACCAAATCCAAGTAGTACTCTTCATTTTGAATAGACTTCTCGTCTACGCTGTTAAGAGCGTCTAACTCATCTCTGAAGTCAGCTAAAAGTTCGTTATCGCTTTTAAGCCCTTTAGCCTCTTCTAGGATTTGGTCATCCGAAGGAAGGGCGCGGTATGCTTGATAATGGTCCTTAATAATCGAGTAAAACTTTTGATGGGACGGAAACTCAAAGTAATCCGCCTTCACCATAGGCATCACCTGTACCAGAAAGTTCTCCTCTGACTTTGCCAGATAAAGTAACCCTCGTTGAATTGAATCTTGAAATTGATATGCCATTAGTTTCTTCCTGTTGAACCGAATCCCCCTTCACCTCTTATAGTCATAAGAGAGACGTCTAGGAACTCTTTTTTAGAAAGAAAATATGGTGTAGTTTTAACTACAGGCGCTACAACGACTTGCGCGATACGGTCTCCGTGTTCAACCACGTAACCTTGTTTGCTCATATTATGCATTACAACCTTAACCTCGCCTCGGTAATCCGAATCGATGGTTCCAGGAGCATTTGGGATAGTCAATCCCCGTATAGCCAAACTAGAGCGCATTCGTATTTGTGCCTCAAATCCTTGAGGTACTGCGAAATATAGCCCAGTGCCAATCACCACGGTTTCTCCGGGTGGTATAGTGATGTCCTGGTCAGCCCGTATGTCGAATCCTGCAGAGCCTTCTGTAGCGTATTCGGGGTTGGGATTATCAGAACGGTTATTAATTAGTATTCCATCCATTTTAAATTTTGTGTATCCAGTGTAATTAGTTCTTTTTATCGACATTTCCTTGTTGCCCGCTTATGTGGTCTTTGTCGAGTTGCGACATTTCCTTGTTGGCAGACTCTGCTGCCCTTAGGTTACGTTTATGCGCGGTTTTCTTTCTGTCTTTAGCTTCGTCACCAGTGACCCGTTTCGCGACACCTGATTTTTCCAAAGCTTCATTATTTAGTTTGTAACTAGAATAGGGGCTTGCGCCCTTCTTAAACTGAAGAGCTTCCTTCGTGGCGTCAATTTGATTTTCCATCCAACGGTGCTCGCTTTTGGCGCGTGCCTCACCGGTATGGTAGAACTTAGGAGTTCCTCCGCCTTTAACCAAAACCCCCGCTTTGGGACCTCTGCACTTACTCATATCATAAGAGCGCGGGCACCTTCTCTTACTGCACTCCGGACACGTCAACTCCTTCTTCATCTTCTCGTATGAGCTGATGTTGTCGAAGTTGGCATCGCACTTCTTGCAGTAGTACATGTAAGTTGGCATAGTTTATTATAGCTCGCAGACTCCATTTTTGCACGAATCTACAGACCTAGATTCAGCGGAAATTTTGCCTTTTGTTATTAAGTTATCTAGGTCTATACTGCTAATATCAACAGCTTCTAAAGGTTCGTTACCTCTAGACCCTGCGCGATAGAACGTAAACCCTTTCATATCATTAGCATACGTCAAGAGTTCGTCGTACAAGTTTTCTGGCTTGTAGTCCGACGGCAAATTACACGTCTTTGAAACCGCCGAATCAATATACGACTGTACAACCGCCTGTACCTTAATATGCTCTTCCGGAGTAACATCATACGCACCCACACAGTGAGAAATGTCTCTTCCACGAAGATATAGCTGCTTAAATAGATTATCGATGACATGAGTCTCATTCCAGACGCCATCAGTGCCAGTGCGCCACCTACGTTTGTAGACAGGGGCAAATATCGGCTCAAGACCAGTGGAGACTCCGAGTACCATGCTGATAGTTCCAGTTGGAGCAACAGTAAGGAGGACGGCATTTCTCAACCCATTCTTCTTAACGTCAGAGCGTATCCTGGAAGGTAACGTTTTAAAGAACTTCTCATCTTTTAATTTACCCCAATCATAAGCGGCAAAACTTCCTTTCTCCCTCGCAAGATACATGGATGCTTTATACGCCTCATTTCTTATCGTTGCGAATAACCGTTCCAGGAATTCAAGACACGATTCAGACCCGTATTTGTATCCCGCTTTGATGAGGAAGTAGTGAAGACCGGTAACTCCCAAGCCGACACGTCTACTTCGGGTTCCAGCTTCATTACATTCTTCAATTGGAAAATGGTTGACGGTAAGGATGTTATCCAAGAACCGCACGCCCGTACGAATCGTACGAGCCATCCTACGCCAGTCCACGTTGCCGTCAAGGTCAACCATATTAGCAAGATTGACATGACCAAGGCAACAGTTACCGTATGCTGGAAGAACTTCTTCGCCACAGGGGTTAGTAGAAGGCATGTGCTCAAAGTAAGAAACGTTAGTGTATTCATTTGCAAAATCAATGTTAAAAATACCGGGTTCTCCGGATTCAATTGCGTTATCCACAATAGTGGTCCATAAGTCCCTAGCACGAATTTCTTTTTTCCTTGCATTGGCAAAAGTATCATCAGGGTGACTTAAGTGGTGTAATTCCGCACGACCAATAGCATCCTCTTCCGACTTAGCCACAACTTCAATAGTGTGGTTAAGAGGCGCTACCCCTGCGGTCGATGCACGGTCTACCTCGTAAACGTAATACTTATTCTGACGACCTCCGAAAGTAAAGTACCACTCTTCGTCTTTTTCCACAGCTTCCAAGAAAGGCTTGGTGATAGCTACAGAGATATTAAAATTGGTAAGCTCCTTACGGTCTAATTTTACTTTTAGAAATTCTAGAAAATCGGGGTGAGTGATACTGAGTATGGACATTAGTGCCGTGCGACGGTTCTTACCTGCGCGTACATGGTTGCCAATCTCATTAATCATCCTCATCACGGATATAGAGCCCGGTGCAGAGTTCTTAATATTCTGAATGTCATCCCCTTTAGGTCTAATCTTGGAAAAGTTAAACCCTATTCCACCTCCTCCACAAGATATTTTGTACATATCCGAGATAACCTTTCCGATGCTCTCTACTGAGTCTTCTGGGTCTAGGACATAACAGTTCAAAAGATTCTGCTTACTTCTACCAGAACCAAACAAAATACGTCCGCCCGGACAGAAATCTCCTGAATTAATTGCCTCATAAAACTTGGTCTCAATCTTCTCCCGGTTCTCAGGGAACTCAGGGTCTGAAGCGTGGCGAGCCACCCTTTTAGAAAGCTCCTTCCAAGAGGTCTCTCCCGGATATGCGTACTTATCCATAAAGATAGTTTCGGATAGGGAGTCTTTAGGTATTTCAAACCCCATTATACCTCAGCTCCTTCCGCTCCTCTCACGAAAACAACAATATCATCTTCCTCCAACACTGCGTAGTCTTCACCTTCGTGATGGACTTCTTTGCCTGCAAAGGCGTCAAAAATTACATATTCACCGTTTACCATGTAGTCCTTACAGTCCGGACCCACGGCAACAATTACTCCTTCGTTCAACTTCTTCTCCTCCGCTCCGGGGATAATAATACCACCAGCGGTCTCGCTTTCTGCAGTTTTTCTCTGCACGATTACTCTATTTCCATTTGGGATTAATGCCATTTTCTTTTTTGCCTTTTATTTAGTGATTTTGGTAATGTTATTACGTTTTGTTACCGTTAATGTTTCTGAATATTCCTCGACTAAAGACGTGAGATATTCATTGTGGGTTATTAAGAACAGTTTCTTATGCTCCGAGACTTGGTGAATCAGCTCGATTAGCCCTTTCACTCCATCAGCATCCAAAGATTCCGCTACCTCATCGAAGAATACTACGTTGGACCTGTCCTTTCCGGTTAGAAGCAGTAGGTCATTAAGCCCCAGCATTACAGCCAAGGATACCCGCTTCTTCTCTCCTCCAGACAAGGAATCGTAATGCGCTCCGACTTCATTATTATAGATGACCTCGTTCAAAGTATCATCGAACTTTATCATAAAATTTCCTTTTGTCAAAGTGCTGAGGTACGAGTTGCACCGCTCATTAAAATACTCCAGGACATTTCGTATGATATACTTAATAAGTCCCGCTTCGGAGAACGCGTGCTCCCAAAACCTCATCAAATCGTACCGCTTCTGAGCAGCCACTGATAGCTCTCCGTATTTCCTCACACGACCCTTCTCGTTTCTGAGTTGCTTGCCTAAAATCTTAATTTCAGTATCTACAGCTTTAAGCTTTTCAATGAGTTCAAAGTCTTCTGCAGATACAGGTATAGCTAACGCATCCACTTCTTTTCCTAGTTGACGAAGATATTTTACTTTCTCTCTATCTTCTTCTTCCCATTTCTCAACTTTAGCTGCTAGGTCTTGTGTATTATTCCAATTCGCGCGGGACAATTTACCACAGTGCTCACAGTCTGTATCCTTAATTTGCAGAATAACTTTTTTTGTTTGATTGATACGAGCTCTATTAGCGGTAAGGCTAGCTTGTTCTTGTTCATACTCTACGTCTTTCTCGTGGAACAACCTTTCAGCCTCTTGTATCTCACTGAACGTGTGAGCGAAAATAAACTTAGCTTTATCAGACGCTAAAAACTGTTTAGCCTGCTTTTGCATGCCTTTAAGCTTTTTAATCTTCTTTTGCGACCTTTCAATTTTAGTTAATCCATCATTATGTAAGGTCAGATTAATCTTCTTTTCGTTTAAATACTTAGTCTTTAATGATTTAATCGTGGACCTGTTCTGGAATAAGTCTTTGACTGACAGGAAACTCTGGATAATAGAACGTTTCTCGTCGGGCGTTGCCGTTAAAAATGACGTGTTGTTCTGTTGTCCAAATACGATGGAGGCTAGGAACACATTATGGTTAATGTTAAGAAACTTCTCTAGGTATTTCTGAGTAGCTTGTATGGAATCTTGTGTACAGTTTTCTCCTGCTACCGTCACGGACAACATAGGAGCTTTCTTAATTCTCTCTATGACTGTATCCCCGTTAACAGTAAGAACAACGCGGCACTTACCTTTTGTATGATAATTCTTTAAACTTTTATCATTTGTCTTTCGTATTGTCTTCCCAAACAACGCAAACATAACCGCCTCAATAATAGAACTCTTACCAGCCCCGTTAGAACTTCTCGGCTTTGTATCAAAGTTCTTTCCTACAATGCGGACCAAATTTCCATACGAATCAAAATCTATGGCAGCTTCCTTTATCGAAAGAAAATTATGAATCTCAATTTTATTTAATTTCATCTCTAATCTCCTCCAAAGCTCCCATTATATCTTCTCTAGAAAACACAGTATCGCTTTCGGATATGTATTGATTTATAACACTCTCGTCTAAACTAAAAATACGGTTCTCAGGAACATAACCTGATTCAAATTTAGGCAAGACATCTTCGAATACTAACTCTAAATGTTTTATAGGGTACTGAGCAAATAACTTATCCCTTAACTGCTCTTCTGTGTATGAGTCCAGCTTATCCAACTTAACCCGTAGAATCGTGTAGAAGCTGTCGAACCTATGCTTCTTAGCTAGCGCTGGTAGCTGGTCTACCGTTCCTACTATGTGTTTAATACCTCTGTCGATGGGCTTTTTAACAAGTTCTATCTCTTGGTCACGAATCACCAGCTCGTGAATAAACTTTTGAGCGTTGGCTTCTCCGAAGGTATTAGAATAAGGCGTACCCATAATAACCACATTATTATAAATTTGAGGTTTGTGTATATGTCCTAGGAAACCAAAAGGTTTCTTTTTGAAATGCCATTTCTTCACTCGCGCTTCATACGCGTAGTGACCGTTAGATACGCAACCATCAAAACCGAAGTGTCCAAATACTGGATTATTCGTTTTCTTTAAGTCTTGGATGATTCTGTCTTCATCTTCGTAGTGGGGGATGAAGTCGAAGTCGATTGTTCCAATTCTAACTGTCTCTGTATCTGTAATAATCTTCGCTTTGTCTGAAAATAGACTAAGGACCGTCTCCGACGAGCCATCTTTGCGTAGCGTGTCATGGTTCCCCCTGTTTACAATAATGTTGTTGCACTTAATGCCGTCCAGAACTTTCCTAAAAGCTAAAAGCTCCTCCCCAGTAGGATTCCTTCTCTCAAAAACATCGCCGTTTATAACGACGTGTGAGCACGGCTTCCTATTAGCGTAATGGAGCAAAGTTTCAACTTGGGTATCCAAAAATCCAGGCATGTAATCCGACCTTAGGTGAAGGTCTGTTAGAATTACTACCTTACTTATTCTCGATGTATTCATAAAGTTCTGTTAAATTCGTTAGTCGTCCTTCAGGAGTAAATTTAGCCTCCTTACCGTCTCCGAAGGAATGTCCGACCTCGATATCTACCTCAAACGGAACAACAAAGTCTAATCCATAATTATCTTTAAAATCTTCTGTATTTGTAAGAGAAAACTTCAGCAACTCTAGTACTTTGTCCAAATCCTCTTTATCGCACTGCAACTCCACAGAGTCGTGTACAGTCGCTAAAATCTCTGCGCTAACTCCCGCAGCCTCGATATACTTCTGTAATCGTTTAATAGAGTGTAACATCAAGTCTGAAGCTGAGCTCTGAATGATGAAGTTCATACCTTGCCGCAGGGCTCTGTACTGGTATTTGCGGTTAGGGCTCTTCACGTTAGAGAGGTGTCTACGGCGTCCGAAAGGGCTTACCGCGTATTCATTCTCCCGGACAAACTTATGAACTCCATTAATCCATTGAAAAACCTTAGGGAACGATTCCTGGTATGCCGCAAAGATACTTTTACAGTAACCTACAGGCTTTCCAATCTGTTCAGATAGTTTGTGGGGTCCTCCCCCGTACACAATAAGGAAGCTTACGCTCTTGGCAATTTGTCTTTCTTGCTTAGTAATATCGTCAATAGGCTTATCAAACACCATAGAGGCTGTAAACTTATGTAAGTCCATTCCGCTATTAAATGCCTCGATAAGGCTTTCGTCACGACAACATTGTGCGAGCATACGAAGCTCAGCCTGTGAGAAGTCGGCTGCGATGAAGACCTTATCCCCGTCCGGAATCATGAGCCTTCTTAGATTGATATTATCATTTTCGTCAGGTCTAGGTAAAGTATGGAAAGAGATGCCTTTTTTCTTTTTAGGTCCTACTGTATACGTAGAGCAGGATAGTCTACCCGTAACTACTGTACCGAAGTTGTAGCTGGAGTAGACCCGTCCGTCTTCGTTGTATGTGATTGCATCCCTGATACCGTTCACGTATGTCTTATGTTGTTTAACACGGAACTTATACTTCAATAAGAGTTCAATAAACTCAACAGCATCGTCAGAGTCCGTGTTAGCCTTAACCTTGAGTAGGTGTTGTTCAGATATTTGAGGTGTTTTAGTCTTCTCCGAAAAGGAAACAGGTTGCAAATCAAACCCCGCAGACGTGAACAGAATGCCCGCCAACTCTAAATTTGAGTTGGGGTTAAGGTCAGAAACAGGAGAGAGGGTCGCAAGCCTCGTTTTTATATCCTCAATTTCATCTTTTAGAATCTCATCTATTTCATCGAGATACTCGGTATCAACTAAGATTCCTTTGTTCTCTATAGTGGACGCAGTTACAAGAATAGACTTCAGAAGGTTATCATATACTAGGTCGACTTGCTTACTCTCCATCTCGCGACGCATTTTCTTAAAGGACCGAAGAGTAAAATCGCAGTCCATAGCATTACCAAAGGCAATGTCGTCAAGTGGCATGTTTTCCCAATCATGGGTTCCGCCGTCTGTTACTGTTAGCATTATGTAGCTCCTGTTTTATTTTTCCAATGTCAAAGATTAAATTTACGTAGCGTCCGTCTACCTTATGGTCTACTAAGGTAATTTCCCCTATGCTTGTTATAGTACGAGACACCTCGGTTAGAAGCCGAAGTGCTTCATTTCTATCATGTTCGCTTAGTCCTGGTCTAAGCATACCGACTTAAGTATCCTAGTGCAAACGAGATAGGGGTCAATATTAGCGGCTGGTCTACGGTCCTCGATATATCCTTTCCTGTCTCGGGACACACCAGCGGGGATTCTAATGCTGCAAGAGCGGTCTTTTTCTCCCACCGTGAACTTAGTGATGTCAGACGTCTCACAATCGCCTGTCATGCGTTCTTCGTTGTCAGCCCCGTAACATAGCATATGAACCTCATGACGCTTCTTAAGGCGCTTAATAGCTGTCTGAATGGCGTCCCAGCCCTCTCGCATGGGTTTGGTTGAGAAATTGGTATGGCATCCAGCACCATTCCATTCTCCAGCAAGAGGCTTTGGCGCATACGAAATAGTACAGCCGAAAGCTTCCCCTACACGTTCTAGGATATACCTAGCCATCCACAGGTCGTCAGCAGCTTTGAGGGGGTCGTTGGCGGTGGTTTGAAACTCCCACTGGGAAGGCATAACTTCAGCATTCATCCCGTAGATATCCACTCCAGCCTTCAGACATTTAACTAAATGGTCTTCTGCCATATTTCTTGCGTACACAATCCGATTACCGATACCGCAGTAGTAATCTCCCTGTGGCTCTGGCATCTCGTTGTACATCCATGCGATAGGCATTTTACCGTTAAATAAAGTGTACTCCTGTTCAAAGCCGAATAGTGGAGCATCTGTTACAGGCATATCTAAAAGACCATCCCTCGTATTACTGTCATGAGGAAGCCCTGTTTCTGGGACATACACTTCACACAGAACGAGGACGTCGTCTTCTTCGCGAAACGGGTCTTTGTAAACCCTTACAGGCTTGAGAGTTAGGTCTGAGTTCTCGTTATCAGCTTGGTAAGTACTCCCGCCATCAAACCCCCATTCAGGGACTTCGCCCGAAGCCTCGATGATTCGGGTTTTACTTCTAAGGCGGGGCATGTGTTCTGTGCCGTCCAACCAAATGTATTCTGCTTTGATTTTATCCATGATATAATAATAGTAAGTGGCGTTAAAATTTCTCCGCTTTATTGGGAGACATGCTTTATTCTTGGGAAACACCATTGGATATTGTTGCAAAAATCATTATCGTCAACGTACGAAGCCAAGTGGTCTTTGAGACTTGTCACTATGGATTTTGCAGTAGGTAAGTCTAAGCGGTCTAGATGCGCATCCAATTTAGACATCCTGAACTTCCCAGTGTTTTCCGAGACTACAGATGGGTCCCATTCCACGAGGAGCCGAAGTAATATGTATTTCTCTTCTAGAGTCATTAGAACTTCTCCAATTCATGTGGGAAATACTGCTTTACTAAATCAATTAAGCCGTGCGGCAAATTCTCATCAATCAAAGCATGCATAATTTTCGTATCCTCAATGTTGTTAAAAGTGGTTGAGCCAAAGTTCATCAAAAATTTTAAATCAAATTGACAGTAATGAAAAACTTTAGCAATGTTATCGTTAGCCATAATTTTGGCTACTCGTTCAGAGATATGCTTTATCTCTTTCTCGTCAAAGGGCGTCTCTCTATGATTAACAGGGATGACGAAAGCTTCCTCTTCCCCCATAGAAAAGCCAATAGTTGTAATCTTATCCTTTTTGAAGTCTAATCCTGTTGTCTCCAAATCTACTGCTACTACATCACAAGCTTCTACTTTGTCTAGGTTCTCATTAACCTCGTCCATTGTCTTACATAAAACATAAGTGGAGTCTGCAAGCTTGTTAGTCTCTAGGATAAATTTATCATAAGCGTTATTTACATCCTGTATAAACAGGTCCCGTACCTTAGGCTCTAAGAATAAAGTGTCTGGTCCAAATGTCGGTACTACAGGAAAGTCTCCTAGTTTAAACTCCCTGCCTCTCTTATTACTGAGTCCGGATTTCTTAATCAACGCCTTCATCGCCACATTACCCAAAGGGATAATTAGCTTAGGTTTGATTTGCTCCATCTCATCGTGAAGCACCGGGCGCATCTTATGGAACATCTTGGTATCAATGTCGTCATCGGGAATATTAGCCAATTTAATCGCAGGAACTAATTGATACGAATTTTCGGGGATTTTTGTCTGTTTTAAAAGTTTTGTAAAAATCCCATATTCATTATCCGGAAAGTTGAATACTTGTCCCATACTTTTATGGTAAGAAGAATGTACGAAAACAATTTCCTCTTCCCCTACAGGGTTTTGTATTATATCGAATTCTGAACTAGTTTCTTCAAAAGTTTGTATTAATTTTTCTAAGTCTTGCATCTATTACATGTTATGGCTAAAAAGAAAGGTAAGCATTACCTCAACAACAAGGAGTTTGAGGCAACTATTAAGAACTATTTGGAAGATGAGGAGGGTCATGTCGATGATTTGGTAGAAAAATTGGATTTACTTATCTCCAACATTCTCCTATCCTTCAAATTTAAGGTGGACCACGACGACGCAAAACAGGAGTGCTTTGTATTGGCGCTTAAAGTATTAAAGAACTTCACTCCAGATAAAGGCTCGGCTTTTAATTATTTTACTACAGTAATCGTAAATAATCTGAAACTCATTTATACTAAGAATAAAAAGTATCAAGAGAAAATTCAAGACTACAAAGACCGTAAAATTAAGCAGTTTTTGGACGACCCGCAGTAAGGTAAGAATATACTTTTGGATATTCAACATCCACGCGTATCTTGCCCTTTTTAACGTGTACGAGAGTAGGGGCTGAAGTGATGGAGAACGCCGCAAACGATTGCGGGAGGTCCCAGCTATTTACTAGGTACATCGTCTCGTCTCCTTCTCTCTCCCTCCATTCGTCCGCCAGCGCAATCGCCGTCTTGGACCTACTGCACCATAAAGAGTAATAAAGGAGCGAGAAACTAGACGACTTACGTCTTTTTAGAATCTCATTAAGCTCCTTATCTTGACTAATTTTCTTTATTGTCCGCATCAGAGGCACCTTCCACCTCAACTTGAGTTTCAGAAATACCAGCTTCTTCCATGAGCTTGGCTTTATCTTCATCAGACATTTTCTCGATTCGCTCATTCAACTCTGTCGTGAAAGCCATTACACCGCGTAAGAACATTACACGCGCTAGCTCATCGTTGCTGACATTGTTACCCGTAAGAGCTTCCCGCAATGCCTCCCATTGCTCGGTTTCATGTTGGTTTAGTTTAACGTAAAGTTTCATTCGTCTACCGTTGTTTTTGATTTTGAATTTTCCGAATTCTCCGGAATTAATTTTAATTTTAATTTTATCAGGATTTTCTGACATTTTACTATTATAGTATTATGGCTAAGAAATTAGACGATATTTTAGGACACGGTGAATTCGCTAAAAAGAAGCGGGTTAACAGTCGCCGAAAAGGGAACGCCTTTGAGAGAAAAATGGCGAGCTCGCTAAACGAAAGGTTTAATACCAAAGAGTTTGCAAGAACGCCGGGGTCGGGAGCCTTTGCAACAACGCATAAGAATCTCCCAGAACATCTTAAAATCCAAGGGGACCTTATTACTCCACAAAATTTTAAATTTGTTATCGAGTGTAAATCAGGTTATACCTTAGAGTTAGATGACCCCTTTAAAAAGAACAGCGATTTGTGGGACTTTATTAACCAAGCAAAGAGAGATGCTTCAACAGCAAACAAGGATTGGATGGTTATTTACAAAAAGACCCGTCGCACTACATTAGTTATAGTAGGGAATTCTCATCCTGTGCACAGAAGAATGGAAATAAATGGAGAATATTTCGTGTACGCCTACGAGGATTTCGTTAGGCTTGACGATTCTTGGTTTTTTCAATAATCTTCTGGACAAGACCCAAGGCTCGCTGAACATCCGTTAGGGACTCAGCCTCTTCTTTCTCTTTAGCAGCCTTTTCTTTCTTTATGGCTTCTGCCTGCTTTGCGATTGAGCCCTTAAGTTTGGAGATTGGAACCTTCTGTTTCGATTGGTAGGCTTCGTGAGTCTTCACCATAGTGCTGCATCTCTCCGCCTTAACCCTGGACTCTAAAGTTACCGAAGGACCATCATGCACTCCATGCTCTTTCGGAGGGGTATAAGTGATGCCGTCTTTAGTTATGTGAAAATTCTCTTGAGTGGGGGCAGGGTCTCCGAACAATAACGACTCAGCTAATTTACCTGATATTTGCTGCTCGTTTCCCATAGAAACTTCCATGTTGTTCAGACCATTTCTAAGGTCTATACCTAAATTAATAGAATCCTCAGTCGCCTGCATGCGCAGCACATTACCGGCATACAGTCTACGACCCTCAGAGGTGCCCATTTTACTTACACGCCGGACCTGAGTGTACGCAGCCTCAGCGCGAGCCCGGCAAGCTTTTTGTTTTAGTTTGTGGATGTTTTTGTTGGCAGCGCATTTGAAATCGTCCCTCATACCTTTTATTATTTCCAGTGACGCGAGGTCTGTTCCACCAATTTCCCCTTGAAGCTTCTTCAAGATGCCGTCTATGGATGCGTTGTCCAGTTCATCAATCGCGTTCATAACCGTCTCTACGTCCTTATCCTCCTTCGCCATAGCTTCCTGCATCTTCCTTGTTTCCACCTCGACCTCCTTAGGGCTGTGTCCTGATTTTTCTCCTATACATCTCATGTAATCACCCCCATTCTGAATATTCGCAGCGATACCTTCGGGCGTGTCGCCGCCTCTACTTCTCTTTCCTAGGTCGCTGGTATTGGCATTTTTCCCCTGCATGGATTTCACGCTGGCGTTCAAGTTCTTTGATTGCTTCGCACATTGAGAGAATTTCTCATCCCCTTCCCCTGTGTGTTCGGCGAGGGCTCGTCGCAACGCCTCCATGTCGCCCCCACACTTACCACCAGCATCTACGTTGGTTCGGGTTCCTTCGTCGTTAATCCCTTTTTCTCCAGTACCTAGCTGTTCCAGTTCAATACCGGGACAAACTTCTGCCAGTACCTCTCCTGCTTCTTCCAGCCCCTTAGCACTAGCCACAGTAAAGTATACAGCTAAATGCTCCAATTCACCAGTACCTGGTTCCAAGCCTAAATCTTCTTCTACCATATCCAGCAACTCTTTAACAGCTTCAGCATCTGCTGTCTCAAAGCAATTTCCTAAACCTTCGACACCACCTTCAATTTTCCCATGACCCTGGTCCACTGCTTCCTTCATTGCTTGCCATTTTGTAGAGCCTCGTATCCCGGCAATCACCTTATCTATATTTTTCTTCCTACATTTAAGAAGGGCATCCCCTTCCAACTTAGAGCAGTTAGTTGCCATAGCAAGAGCATGCTCAAGGACATCTCCGGTAAGCTGGCGAGCGGCGGGTCCCGGGTCATTACTTCGACCTTTAACGATAACGCCCTGTTTCACAAGGGAACGAGCCATCTTGTTTAGCGCACCCGTTGGGGTTGATATGCCTAATGCATTATAATTGCCAGTGCCTGCGTAAGCTCCAACAATCGAGGCATATTTTGGGTCTTCGTGTTTGTAGTACAATTGTCCCCCGTTGGATTTTAGAATAAATCTGTCAGCCGCCCTCTTCTGGTCTTTTGTTAAATCTTCTGGTTTTAAATCGTCTTTACCCGAAGCCATACTAATGTACGCCTTTAAATCTGCGCTAAACTCCGTCAGGTAGTCCCTCATCCCAGCCTGGCTCCTCATAGTGGCATCGTGAAGTTCTTGCTCAAAATTAGGGTCGTCTGGGTCTATGTCGGCTAAATGAGCGACAGTCAATAGTTTAAATAGCTTACCTTCCACGTATCGTTCCCCATCAGCAAACGTCTTTTTGATATTCGTTATCCACGCCGGAGCGTCTTTAGCATCCATTTGACCACCTTCAACCATGTCGTTTACAACTTTAATCGCTTGGTCTTTGGCAAGATTCATATGCTCTTTAGTCTGGTTCGTGCTTTGCTCTAGCTCCCACTCTCGTGTCTGCTCCTCGGACACTTCGGCATCTTTCTCGGGGAGGGGATTTCCTTGAGAATCCTTATACCCATCCATAGTATTGAACTCACCTTCACCCGGCTCGCTAGCTTCTGGGGATTCTCCCTCAGCCTCCTTCTTCATCCAGTACTCGATAAACTCTTTAAATTTATCCACGCCCATATTGCCTGTATCTTTGGGTCCTCCGTTGCCCATAAAAAACATCCTATTCCCCGAACCTTTTACCGGTTTTCCGAATTCCATGCCATGACCTTCTGTTGCCTCTTTAGTATTCCTAGGCGGCACGTCTAAAGCCTGACCGTTGGGACCTTGTCCTTGGGGTGCTGACGGGCTTGCTTCGGGGGCGTCCGCCACTTTCAGCATTGCTTTTAGGTCTGCATATTTCCCGGTTGAGTCTGCTACTGCTCTCTTCCAACTATTAAAGAACTTAGCATTCGGGTGCTCCCCCCCCTCCGCCGCTTCCCAAATAATCTTGGTATCGGCGTAAATCTCTTTAATTAAGTCGGCTAGTGATTGTCTCATAATAAAAAACAGGGGCTCCCATAGTAGTTATAGGAGCACCCCGTTATATAAAGTTAATTTAATATATTAAACTGCGACCGGCGAAAGTTCAGCTGGGATGAAACCATCATTATCAGTGAACTGTACCGCAAAGTCATATTTGAGCGTCATTTCAATAGTGTGAAAATCATTCGTGCTATAGTTGAACTCGCCCAGTTTCCACCCTTTCGGGTAGCAACCGTACAGGACAACGTGCGTTCTCGGGTTTCTATGAGCATCTAACTGCCACAAAGTTACAGCTTTCTTAAAGATAGGCGCGTCTGTGATAGGGTCGTTGACAATATCACCACCCATTACGCCAGCATAGTGAACTCCGTAAACAGGGTCGTATACGGTTCTCATCCAAGCGAATAAGTGTCGAGCTACATCACCTTTAATTAAGTTATCGAAGGTTACAGTAATCTCTTCCGGTTGTGGTTTACCGGGGTAGTAGAAACGCTCATTAACACGATGCACTTCAACATCTTCTACACTGAACCCAATTTGGGTGACTTGTTTACAAGCCAATGTAAGTCTTTCATTCTCTGTTCCTGGAAGCTTACCGAGAATTCCAGGAAGAGTTGGGATTTCGATTTCCCACCCGTAAGAACGAAAGGACTCTAATTCGTGTGAAAGTTTGTGTCCTCCAGTTGTAACGTCTATTGCTCGGTCGATGTAAAATTTGCCAGTTGCCATTTATTATTCCTCTATGTTATATAGTGTTTATACAGATGCTCCTGCAGAAGTGAGATTCAGCTCGAAGACTAGGACTTCAGCAGTCTTAGTTGGCTTGATGAAGATTTTGCACCACAGCTCGTTTCTATCGATTCGAAGGGAGGTGTTAGTTGAAGAGTCACACACTACTTTGTAGGAGGTAACACCTCGACGCATCTTGATATCATCAAGAGCTGGGTTTAGAATTTCCTTAACGCGTTGCCACGTAATCGGGTCATTAGGCTCAAAGACAATCTGTCTAGTAGAGGCTAGTACTAGCTTCCGCAAGTAAATCATCAAGCGACGGACGTTAACTCTATCAAGAGCCGTTGCGGCTCGTTGTGTAGTCTTTTGACCGTAGATTGCGATACCGTCCGTAGTGAACTTAACGATGGGGTTAACGACGCAAGCGGGACCGTACAGGGCTTCTCTATCGCCAACGTTTAGTTTAACTTCAACGTCTGTCGGCTTAGTTAAGCGACCTCTAACGATACCAGCAGGTGCGAACCAAGGGTCAGCAACAGAATCGGTGAAAGCGTACTGCTTGAGCGCGAAGATGACTGGGTCGTACCATAAATCTTGTTTGCTGTAATTATCGTACACTTTTACCCAAGGCCAATATATTGCGGCATAAGAGCTGTTTATAGCAGCAGTTCTACCAGATGCTGTGCCGTTGGACCAGTTAAGTGCTTGTTGCGCAGTACTAAATCCATAAGGAGGTGAGACTAACGCTAAGAAGTTCGCCGTGCTTTCAGACAAAGTGATGAGAGCGTTTTGAACTGTTTGGGCAGTGATGCCTGGTACAGCGACCAGGTTAATATCAATGTCCTCTCTATCAAGAGCATACATTCCGGTTCTAGCTCCAGCGGTTCCAATGACAGCCCCTGTAGTATGAGAGGTAGTTAAACTACCAGCATTGCTGTCACTATCGGCGTCACCGTTATCTCCGCCAGCCAGATTGAATGTTCCACCAAGCATCTTAGGGAATCGCCAGTTTAAGGCGTATCCATTAGCCGGTGTGGTAACTGGGTGAGTGGTTCCGTTACCAGAAACCCACACAGCGCGACCCATTCCAGTAATAGTATCGCTCCAGTTAGTAGGAGCAGTGTAAGGTACTGCGCTAGTGTCTGAAGAGTACGCGGTGCCATCTCCACCTGTCTGGGCGATGGTGTAGAAGCGACCTTTAATAAACTCAGACTTGAGGTTTGTAGTTCCTAGTTGAATTAAGTCCTCAGCGTACCTGCTGCCATTAGCAGGCTTTATGAATTCAGAGGCGAATGTTTCTTCCAAAACGCCATCGTTGTATACTTTCAAGTCGGTGCCAGGACCGTTCTTGTTAGTAGCGACAATTTGAATACCTCGAACTTTAGAGCTACCATTGGCAGCTGTAGTAGACGAGTAGTTGTATCCTTGACCATTCCATAATGATTTAGGGACATATCCTCCTCCCTCAATCATGGAGAAAGTCGCTCCGTGTGCGAGGCACTCAGCGCCCGAAACATCAGTGATGTCGGCGGCACGCGGTTCTACTGACGGCAATGCGGCGTGAGTATAACCAACAACACCGGAAGCACCAGAAGTTCCGTAGCCATTGTTAGTGCCAGCCGTAACCAATGCTTGCCAAGTGATTGCATCAGTGTCAACGGGAGTGGCAGACAAGGCGTCGGAGTAAGTGACGGACCCGGACGTAATCGTTACTTCCATATTAGACCCGGAACCAGCGTAAGCGCCAATCCAGTAACCCGTATAGGCATCAACCGCCGAATAGTTTACAGGTCCTGTTCCCGGGTCGAATTGAGCGGCGGTTGCGCGTGCGAACTCATCCTTCCATACGAAGTCAGCTTTAGAAAAAGCGCCAGCAACACCGGGGCGCTCGCGGTAAGCAATGATGTAATTAGCTCCGGCGGTAGTTTTCTCTGTGCCTCCCGAAGAAACATTAAAGGCTACTTTAAATGCAACGTCTTTGGATAGAGCGTCAGGGTTGTGTCTCGCGTGAGGACAGGTACCAAGTGGGATATAGTTAGCGGCGCCTGCGGCTCCAGTAGCCTCAGCGCGAACGTAATACAGTTGATTAGTACTACCAAGAATCTCAAGACCGCCGAGGATACCTTGACCACCTACAACGGTGTCAGGGG
>Ga0209756_1000131_pt1 | contig 67737 bp, 45 predicted proteins | sample ETNvirenome_6_85_FD_184071 | JGI IMG/M metagenome (GOLD analysis project Ga0209756, IMG submission 184071) | Marine viral communities from the Pacific Ocean - ETNP_6_85 (SPAdes) (version 3) | ecosystem: Environmental > Aquatic > Marine > Oceanic | place: Pacific Ocean | collected 2013-06-19 | reverse complement strand
TTAGTTCGTTATGGATCTGCTTAATCTCAAGCTGGGGGATGTTCTCAATAGTTCGAAGCCTGAAGCGTGAGCCCTTCTTGTACTTCTTGGCCTCGTGTAAGGTGTCTCGTACATTGCCCTGCCAGTCAACTGTGACAAAGGGATGAGGATTGGTTAGGCGGTGGAAAGACATGTCAAAGTCATCAGCAGCCCTGATTTCCCAAAAGAGAAAGCCCTTGTCAGGATCTTCTCCATAGTTCTGCTGAACTGTGGATCCTGGGTAGGCAATGGTCTTTTCCTCATTTAGGATCTGGAACTTGTGTATGTCACCCAGCATTGTAAAGTCATAGGGATCGAAGAAGTTAAGGGGTACATCACCTTCTAGCTCCCAGTTCTGATCTGTCTTGGAACCGACAACACAGCCGTGGAAAGTGGCGATATTGATCTCGCCCTCAACAGGCTTGACATCTTTCCATCCTTCTTCGTCGAAGCAAGAGAACACTGCCCAGTTATAACCAGGGACTCCAGTCGGATAGATGCCTGACTTCTTGTAGAGGAAAGCGTTGGGATGATCGAGCGCATCAAAGATGGGCGTAATAGCGTCCTGTCGTCCGGCATTTACAAGATTTCCATCATGGTTGCCGAGGATCATGTGAAGAGGTGCTGTGTCTGCCAGCGTCCTCATCCAGTGTGTAAGCTCATCAATCAGTTCAGGAGAGATCCCCTGTGTCTTTGTGTGATAGATGTCGCCGCCGACGTAGATAACATCAGGTTTTAGTTCTCTACACTGCTGCACAAAATCCTGGAAAACCTGGCGGTACTCCTGGTGCCTTGATAAGCTGCGAAAGTGAACGTCAGCTATATGTGCTACTTTTATTGTCATATATTAAAGGATGCTTCCTAGATTCATATTTTGGATTTTTGCTAACAGGCCCTGTGTGTTATTCCACGATTTAGCATCTTGCCTCCTCCTTGAGAACTCTTGCTTCGTCATGTCACCGACATCGTCATACTCTCCGTGATCAAGCATGCGAACGGGCACATCATATTCTAACAAGGAGCGGGCTATTTTTATAGTTTTTGTCTTGGCGTCTGGGTCCAGCGCAAGTAGTACCGGGGTCTTATGCTCGATAATCTTTTGGAATAACAACGAGTCACGTGCCAAAAAGGAACCGAGAAGGCACGTAGCATTATCGTTGCATTTAACCAAATCGAATGGCCCTTCCACTAGCGTTAACTCAGATGACCAGTCAATGAACAGTTCATTGAAGACCATCTCCTTCTTGTCAACTGACGCATTTAAGTACTTTGGAAATCTTTCACCGTCGATGTCTCGCCCTGTATAGAAGTTAAGTTTTCCTTCCGCGTCATACGATGGAAAGATAGCACGACGACGAAATCCGTTATGTACAGAAACACCAAACTTAAAGTACCACATGTCCCGGGTTTTCATCCCACGACGCTTAAGGTAGTCAAGAACATCTCGGATATCAGGATCGCCTAAATTTATGGCAGGATCTACGAACAACGCAAAATCATCTGGGAGCCTGATCTCCAGGTCTTTCTCGACATCATCTGGTGAAGATACCAGATCTCCCCCTAGAAACTTCTCACAATATTCCCTGTGATATTTTGGAAAGTACTTCTTGAGGATTGGGGCTAGAGTTCTTCCCTTCAGGCCGCACACAAAGCAGTGGCAGAGGTCATTATCAAGCCTGATAACGAACTTCTTCTTATCACCTTTTCCGCATTCAGGACAACTGACGTGGGCGTTAATGCCGTCATTCATCAGCCGGGTTTTGCCGAAAACGCCCCTTACGAAGGAGACCTTTTCTTCAGTCGTCGATAAGCTCATCAAATGATTATAAGCTTCAAGTATCCTTTTTTACAAGAGATTGCCCGGCTCGGGCAATGAGATACGCGTCTGCCATATCGTAACACTCATTGAGCATTACTTCCCTCCCCTTTCGAGGGCCGCTCTTTAAAATCTTGGTAGGCCAGTCATAACTAGTCTCTTCGGATACCCAGCTATGAACGATATCTTTGGCATTAGATCCTCTTGGAATTTTTAAGCCGACTGTCTTTCTTGCTGCATTAACATTAATTGACATCGGGTCTAATCCAAGAACTTCTCTTCCCAGATAGCACACAATACCATTAAACTTAGAAAGGGTTGTTAGCGTCTTTGCTGACGAAAGGCCTGGTCGAAACTTTTGCAAACTTTCTTCTACAAAGAAGTCGGATATCTCAAGATCGTATTGTTCTACAAGTGCTACCAGATTCTGTCTAGTGAGATCTGCTTTGGCCCACAGAGATAACTTAGAAGGATACTTTAGGTGAGTAAGAATCTTGAGATTGCCGTCGGCGCTGAGAACGCATATGCCCGTGCACGAGGTGGAAATATCAAGCCCGATTGTAAATGACATTAGAAATCTAGTTTGGTTCTAAAAAGAATCTTGTCACTACTTCGCTTGATTACGGGTTGTGCAAACTTCGTTTTCATTATAACATTTAGATTGTCATCGTGAAAATTAATACCTGTAATTGCAACAAATTGAGAATTCTGGTCATTGGCATCGAGAGAGGAAGATGCAACTATATAATTTGGATTCGAAGAAGAATTAATCATTCCTGCAGGAGCAACTATGTCTAGCTTAGAAACATGAACCTCATTCTCTCCTCTAAATTCAACCTCAACATCAGTCTTGCCAAATAGTGGGATGTTAGGTGATTTAATGATTACAATTCCTTCGTTGTAAAAGACGTTCCCTACAGAGTTCCAAGTTGCATGCTTTGTCTTAGCGTCTGCGCGATAAAGATTTCCATGACCGTCATCTCTCAGCGTCATAGCCTGGGCACCAAATGACCCGGTTTGATTTGTGTCGACTATCTTAAAGGTTCCAGGTTTAATTCTAGACCCATAGAACAGATTGCTAATATCGAACATCACAATTTCATTAGAGCTGTCATCTCGGGTTCTCTGGAAGATTGTGAGGACCTCTCCTGGATCAATTCCCATGTCACCTGGACCTGGGCCCATAATTTGGTTCTCAAATCCGGAACCCACGTGAACGATGTGATCGCTTATAATCGCGCCGTTTGGATCTCTATTAACTTCTTCATCGCCGTCCTTGTTGAAAGGAGAGTAATCGACTATATAATTTACAAAAGAGCTTGAGGGCAGCTGATCTCTGAGATTGATCAAGCTAAGATCTACATCGCCGAGATCATTTCGATACTTGTAATAATTAGATCCTGTTTTCACCTTAACAGTAGGTAGTGACCCAGTCTCAATCTGGCGGATCAGATCAAAGTTGGGCATAAAATTACCATTGTCACACGGCGGCATAAAAAGATTTCTGTATCTGACAGATGCTGTGGAATAAAGGAAAGTATTACAGCTCTTTGCTTGTGTTGTAGCAGTGATTTGTGCACCGGTTAGGTTCATTGCCCGCGGGAAGTTTCGAGTTGCAAAATCTTGCGTAAAATTCTCTAAGTTAAGATAGTGTCCGCCCACACCATACGACAAAGAGATATTAAACGGATCCGTAGTGCTTCCCGGAGAACCAAAGAAAGGTGTCTGTAGAATTCCGCCGAATCCACCTAGCTGCTTTCTTCGAGGGGAATGTGCCGTAAACATAGGTGGAAGGTAGAACTTCAGGCCAGAGGCAGTACGATCAATCCCTCTCTTGCTTCCGTCAACAATGTCCTGGTCTGATCTGAACTTATCGAATATTCTTACTTCATGAAGCTCGGCTGTAAGCGGGTGATTAAAGTTGTAAGATACGGGATTCTCAGCATTTGAGCCAGGATCCATTATTACAAGTCCTTCACGACCTGCATTTCTGGCAGTGAAAAACCGGGTCTGTCTATTGTTCCCTGAGTTTGAGCCTACAAGATAATTTCCTACTGCCAAGACACCAGGATTGTGAACCATAGGTGCGGGTGCTATAGAAGATGATGCTACAGTAAAATTGCCGGCTGAATTGTTGTCAACATAAAAATTTCCTTGCTGTCCATCGTTGCTAGCTCCCCATCTAATTGCAACATGGTGCCAGTGGTCTCTCTTTAAAACATTGTCATCTGAGAGGAATACTAGATCATTCGGGTAGGTACCTGGCGTAGCACTTCGGGGCTCAGTATCTGCGCTGTGGCTCAACTGAAGCTGCAACCTAAAGGCATCGGGGGTGCTTTTTCCGTCTCTTGAAGAACCCGGAACTAAAGAAACAGCGTAGGTAGAACTCAAGTGAAGTATTGTTCCTGCCCTGACTGATCCCGGCTGTTCTAAGTAGCATTTTGGCTTTATGTAGAATTCAAACGTAAACGCGTCGGACACCACGTAAGATCCTGAGATTTTGTTGGGGTCTGCTTGAGATGCTGAATTGGGGTATAGGAGAACAGCTGAGCCTGGGACCTGTGAAGACGTGAAAAAATTCAGGGCGTGATAATTGTGATAAGCAAACTGAGATGCGGGGTATCTTGACAGATAGGTTGGCATCAATCCGTTGGTGATAGCTAATTTTCTACCTGTATCTGCAGTGAACGTAAATGAAGGCTCAAACCTTATGATCTTAGATTCAATGTCCTGCGAAGGAGACCTGCTAATTGAGTTTACTTTTTCTAATAAGGTCGATGCTGCACCTTCAAAATTACCAGTGAGGGCAGGTGTCGCACCTCTAACGGCTTGAGATGATCTATCTCGATAGTCGTTGAAAGCTTCCTGGAACGTATCTGCTGTATAGAAGCTTCGCGAAAGAGGCGCTAAGGGTAAGACCTCTTTGAGAATATCTGATTTTCTTGCGAAAAGGGGAGCAGATCCCGTTATCCCAAGGGTCCCAGATTTAAAGACATTCTTGGGAGCAGCCTGGATAGTTATCAGCTCAAAATTTTCAGGTCCAACTTTCAGGACTGACATTTTGGTCTCCGGGACAGACCTTAGAAGTCAAGCCTGACTCTAAACGTTATGTCCTTCTCTGGGTTCTTTTCAACAGGGCGACTAAGTTTTGCCACTGCTAAGAGGTTGCCTTCAGCATCGTGAAGACCTACCTTCGTTACGAACGAGAAAGATCTTTGCGAGCCATCTTGCCTGGCTGCAGCATCGATCACGTTAATGTTTCCGTTAGTATCTAAGAACGTTGTGTTTGATGAGTAGTTGAATTCATCTGCGTTTGCCCTTGCGAAATAAAGCGTAGAATTAATACTCGTCTTATTTTGGAAAGTTGCCGATGTAAGAGATCCACTGCTAAACCTGCAGGAAGCTAAGTGATCAACAATGTCGTCGACGGAAGCAGAAACGAACAGGTCGGGAATAAATCTTGCATCTGGGTTACCAGACTTACCGGGTTTGGGATCACCGATAATAGACTTACCTAATCCGACCGAGTTTGGATTATTGGCGTTCATTGACGCAATTACACCTGTGACATGTTGCGCTCCAGATAAGACTTTTCGCGCATCAAGAACCACAATGCCTCGATCATAAAATACCAGGCCAACCTTGCTATTTGTGTTGGAGGAGTTGACAATCTCACCAACTCGACCTCCAACGGGCGCGCCCAAATCGGTGTCAGAGGAATTAGCATCTGTAAAGATAGATGACCCAAGCTCAGAAGTGACACTCAAATTAGTTCCTGATACAAAGTCAGTTCCATTCAAGGAAGCAGTTGTATACATCTTGAAAGCAAACGTCTCTTTCTTCATTCCGTCTCTAACAAAGAGGCGCTTGAAGGTCATGAAGATCGCTTCGTCAATCCTCGTTTTCGATCCGTAGCCGCCGAGAAACTCTGCAGTTCCCGCGGAGGCTCCTGTGGAATTTCCTGTGCGCGTGTTGTCTTTCGAGTTATCTGCGTTGACATTTTCAAAAGGAGCATAAAAAGCTCGATCGGAATCGCCCAAAAGAGATTTTGCCATCTCTTTGTAAATATCGACCTTTTCTCTCATCATAACAGATGAAGAAGGAAAGAGAAGACGACCTGTAGATTCTTCACCTGTCTTGACAAGATAAACTGATGAACCTGTGTGAAAAAGCCCAACAGTCAAGTCTAAAACTGGATTTGCAGTCTGCAAAGTAAAATCTTGATCATATACAGTTTGAAACAGAGAAGAAGTAATTCCTGGTCCTACACCGCCTGTAACGAAAACCTGATATTTTCTTCGAGTAGTTGAGCCTGAAATATCCTCTTGGATCACGTCCACCAGCTGTGTCAGAAATGACTGTGCTGTTTGAATATCGTTTTGACTAAATGCTTTCATTTGATCCTCTTAAAATTACTGTGCCTTGTTCAGCTTTATATTGAAAGTTTTGGAAAGCCCTGATTGTCTTCCCTGAATTGTTGCAAACGTGCTAATTTGCGTCTTGTTAGTGCTGTTTCCGTAGATAGTGAAGTCCTGGTCAATGAGCGTCTTGGGCGCGAATTGAATACTAAACACGCTATTATCTCGGTCTCTACTTGTTGCCGCAATATTATAGTAATCTGTATTATCAACAGTCTGGAATGGCGTTGAGTTCGAACAATGGACAAATCTTCTATCAACAGAGACTACCAGGACAGAGTCCTGTATCTCTGAGGGTATGTCTGAAGAATCTGGCGCTTGTAGAGTTGCTTGCACAGCACTCACAATCGGTGAACGACCTGTTACGTTAGTGAAGGTCAGAGGAGTATTCGTAAGAGAATAAGTTGCAAGAGAGACTTTATTTGAGTCTGCTATTGTGATCAACCTGCTTCTACTTTCCAAAGTAGCGTTTGTGAGCGCTTCAAAGATCGGAGTATTCTTCTCGATCTTTTCTCTTCCGACATTTCTGCCAAATTTTTGAATGATGCTATAATCAACTTCGTCGTCGCCTAGAGAAAAAGCAACTACTCGAAAGCTGCCATCGTTGGCTGCGAGTCGTCGTCTTCCCTCATTGGTAAGGACTGCATCTAAAATGATATTATTGGTGTCTTGCTGCAAAAAACCCATTTAGTCTCTCCTACAGTTTATACTTTTGTCTTGCAGAAATACTGCACGGTATAAGTATATCTATTGTTTCGCTTTGCTGTAAATCGACATTTAGAACTTGCAATTGAAATCTCGATCTAGGTTCTTGACCACCATCACCCTCAAAATTAAAAAGTTTTGGTGTCACATCTTCCGGATCTTGTTGTCCCGGGACCTCGTTGGTTAATCTTAAGTATTCAGGATCAAAATAAATTTTCATTCTTGTGTGATTAGAATCTTTAATAGTCGGGCTGAACATTCTGCTAATAAGATTAAAATTAGGATATTGGGCTGATGCACCTCGGGTTGAGATAAGCGTTGCATCGAGCCTATTAGTAAACCTGTTATATTTTACTGCTATTTGCTCGGAGTACTGCGATATCATGCCGTGTGCATCTATGCTTCTTAGAGTATAAATGTGAGATTTTCCCTTGTCGATATTCTTGTCGATGTAATGGTAAATAGGCACCTTTGATTTTATCTTAAGCTCTCTTGAAACACTTTCAACAGTCGGGTACTTGACAACAGACTGGTCAAAGTCAATCTCAATTTGCAATTCGAACGGATCTTGAATAGAAGATCTTCTCAAGACCTGAAAGCGCTTTATGTCTCGCTGGGGATTGGCAGGCATATTCCACATTATCAACGAGCCCTGACTTTCTTGATCCCACATTATTTTCATGGATTCCGGAGGCTTAGGGGGAATATTCTCTATCGTCTCTACGAATGCTGCCCTAGATCGCCTCGAAGAAACAAAGAAAGCTTGACGGAGGGCATTTGTATCAGTAGCTATATCGTCTACGCCTTTTCCAACATCTTGATCTGTCACGTATGGTACTTGATAAGTCGCGGTGTAAAGAGCTTCAACTGTATACGTGTAATTTCTACCGTACGCAACCTTAAAGTCAATATACTCCCTAGCCTGAGAAGTGCCGCGTGGGGATGCACTGAGCATTATCACTTCTTTCTCAACGACAGAATTATCAGGTAAGATCTCATTCTTTCGGATGATGTATCCTGCGAAATACATTTTCAAAGCATACAGTTGCCACTTGGCGATCGCTGTTGGGCCCGCGTCGGGTGGGTTTTGGATTAGATTAGGGGCCGCGATGCTTGCAGTAGTCTTATCTGATCCTGGGCTTAGTGGCATGTACTCGCTTATAGCTCGAGATTGAGCTTGCGAAACTATGTCCTGGAGCGGTGTCAGCTCTTCAGAATATGTTCCTATCGGATCGGTGACTGCTGATGACACGAGGCTTGAGATAAACTTCATAGATATTTGAGGCGTGAATCGGGCGCGCTTTACAGCTTCGAAATTATCTTGCACTATTTGCTTTTGTTCCTCTTCGTCTATGTAAGTCTCATTTAACTCTGCGAGGTTGTGCATAGCTTTCGATATAAAATCTTCAGATGCTGGAACTTGTCGCTTTAGCACCTTTACCAGATCAGTTTGGCTCTGGAAATTCCTAGACAAAAAGTTTTCTTTTAGCGCATCAACATCATTTTGTACTCTTTGATTCTCTTGCGCAATTCTCTTTTGTGCAGAAGTATTGACAAGGTTGTAAAGCTTTGTGTCAGCATTTAAGTCTTGCAAATCTAACTTTGCAAAATTAGGCTTAGCCTGGAGGCTTATTTCGTTTGCGATCATTTTTGAAGAAACTTGTAATCGCCCATCAACTACTTCGGCCTCAATAGCATCGGCGTTGTACGGCGGGGGATTCACGAGGGGCGGGTTATACTGGAGGCGCGCCTGAAGCCCGTCTAGAGTGTACCTGTTGTCGACAGGAATTCCTGCAGGCATTCCAAAACTAAGCCTTGCAAACCGCGGCTTAGCATTTGGGTCTGGATCTTTAATGGACTTTGCTGCTTTTGCATCATCATCAACAGACTCATCGAAGACATAGTGATTATAAACAAATTCTGTGGGCTGGGTTCCCAAGGGTATCTCTGTGCTTAAATTGTCAAAAACAAGTGGGCTAGCCATCTTGAAGATGTGAGCAGCATCTGATATCTCTGCGAAGTTTGCATTAGTCATAAGCCTACTCCTTAATAGTCTCTAAAGTCGGAGAGAAGCTCAGGAGCGTTTTCTGCCACAACAGGTGTTCCGTGCGGGACAACTAAAACCTCGTAAGCTCTTGCTCTTGGAATATTGTTTAATGGTCCAGTGAGCTTAGTCTCACTATATTTAAGGACTGGGTTGTTTGATGCAGCGGGATCTATCCCTGCTGTATCTGAATACATTCTTTTAACATGATTTGCAATTGTTGGGCTATTTTTAGGTGCAACTCCTCTTACCTTGTCGGGATCAATGAAAAGACAGAAAACTCTTTCAAAGACCCTCGGGGATACGACTTTCTCTCTCATTAATCCGGGAGTAATTATGGGATTCTTGGGAGATATCATCCTTGAAAAAGCAACCATGTCCTCAGAAGAGAGCATATCTTGCTCAGGAGTTGACCCCTCTACTCTGGCTCTTACTTCATCAACAATCTGAGTTGTCTTTTTGCCTGTCTCTAGCCTTTGAAGAAGCTCCCTAAACTTCCTATTTCCTGCAAGATAGTCGTCAAAAGTTACTTCCCTACCAAGAAGCTTCGAGAGATGTGTATTTAAAAGGGATCTAAGAGTCGAAAGATCTGGTTCTAACGCAGCCTTTTGCTCGAGTGAAGAATCTAGCAAAAAGCTTTCTTCTGTGACCTCCATCCCGGTTGTGATCTTTATGTAGACTTTTGCAAGTTGGTCATAGACGTGATTGTCAAAAATCTTCTGCTTCTCTACATCTTCCGGTCGATTGACAATCTCAGGAGTGGGATTGTCAATTTTTATTCGCCTGAGAGACACGTTGTTCTTTAGGGCGAATTCGGCGCTTGGGAACGGTCTCCCTGTTACGGTGTTATAGAATTCTATCCCCTGCTCGGTTGTCATCTCAGGACGGGTTTCCGAGTTGGTGTCAACAGGATCTGAGACTTTATTGAAAAAGAGCCCTAGATCAAAAGTCCATTTTCCTGGATAAATGTTAATGCCGCTGCCGACAATATGATCCCTGACAAAAACGTACACATCCACTTTTCTTTCATTGAATCCGCTAGGATCATCGACTGAGTTTGACTGCAAGATATTTTCAGTGAACCCTTGCGGAATGCCTACTGTTACTATATCTAAGTTGCCTCCAGTAGCTGGGGACAAATCTAGCTGTTGGCCTCTCGGTAAAAATCTGTTTGGTGCTGTGTCAGATAAAAGTGTATACATGAAATTTTCTTGTGCTCTTCCAACAAAAAAGTCATCAAAGTATCGATCAAGCCCTGACTTTGCTTCGATTGCTTTCAACTGGCTTTTCATCGACACGAGCTGTGTAGGCTGAATTGCGAGAGGTAGAATATTTCTCACCCTTTCAAGCGAGGCTTCATTTCCAGTCTGCTGATTTGATCCCAGGAAAGACGACAGAAAGTTTTCACCTGATGACTGTAGCTGATCTCCTAGGGCCCGGAAGAAATCGATGCTATCGAGGGTAACAGCCTGGTTATGTCCTACGATCTTATCGAACTGTCTTAGAAAGATCCCGAAATGCTTGCCTGGGTCCGGACTAACATTGTTGTCAACGAAATCAATGAGCTCACTTATGAACTCTCGAGTCTTTGCAATATTCTTAATAGACATAACTGCAAGGCAGTCACCGGCCTCTGTAAGAGAACCTTCTGCGCCTGTCCAAGTAGCGCGGATTGCGACGCTTCTGCCGGCGCTGTCTGACTCTCCTTTATGCACAGCCTGGGGGATAAAGTGTATTCCCAAAAGATCAAACACTATGTGCCCATACATTGATATTAAAAGCGAAGCTAAGTAAGTGGGGTCAACGCCAGACGATATCATTCTTCCCGTAGTTCCGTCAACTATAGGTCCCCTACTAATGGCTGCCTCGAAGAGCACATCCATGTCTTCAATGATGTCTTTGAATATGGATCTATCGTAAGCTTCGCCTGTAATTCTTTGTAGTCGGGACTTAACATCAAACCCCTTGAATCTTCTGATTGGTGTGGCGCTGTTGGCATCGGTGGCAACGAGAGATCCAAATGGTAAAGCCGGGGGATCACCGTTGCCGTGACCATATTGGCCGCCTCGGGTGTTGGGGGCAACGTGCCCATAAGGGACAACAAGTTGGCCCAGCGGCATCGCGTAGGTATCGCCAGGTGTATTTACATTATCCTCATAGTACTTGAGCTGATGTTGTATCGCTTTCCAGTCAGTGTATCTAAGGCCGTCTGAGTTTCTTGACGGTGAGAAGGACTTTCCTTCAAAGTCTGGCTTGGTGACGCCTAAAGTCGGAGAAGGATACGCTTTAATATTTTCAGTGAAATCTATTATTCTGGTTTCCCCTGAGATTACTGCTTCGCTATGCTTGGTCAGATCGAATGCATTGAACAAGTTAAGGTGAATGTACTTTGCTAGCATCATGTTAATATCAGAGAAATTCGCTGTCTCCTGCTCGTTTGCGACAGGCAAAACCCCGGAATACTTTCCTTTTCCTGAGTATGTTCTTGACAGGGAGACAAGGAGCATGGTAAGAAGATCATTGGTCTTATGAACGTGGTAGGTCCGACCGGCGCCGGCACCTCCGCCAGCCTGGGTGAATTCCATACTAGTACTAGTCTCGGGCGACGCGTCCTTGAACCCCTGGGACAACAAGCAAAAGTCGATAGCAGGGCCCAGAGTTAAGCTTTCATCTGGATCAAGAGGTCCGGTTATGTTAAGGTCCGGTATCCTGTTCCGGATGTTTGTCAATACCCTCTTCAATAATGCTCTTGGGTTTAATGCAGGATCATCCGTGGCGTACATGTAATCCATTGCTGAGGCTGCGGAATTGAACGTTCCGGGAACTTGATTTAAAAACCCTCTGAGGGTCTTGTCTCCAGAGTCAGTCTGATTTTGATTTGAAGCATTTATGACAGGCTTTAAGAACTTATTATACGGGGTATTTGTGCGTATCTTTTGGGATCCGTTTATAACGGGTCCTGGCTCGCTAGGATCAAAGGTCTTTACAGGTTTTGATGCGTCGATCGTACCTTCTTCACCGCCCGGGTCATCATAAAACGTCGTTCCTAGCAAAGTTGTTCGGTCAGAAGCTAGAAGTGAAACACCTCCCTGGTTCTGGATTGTTCCTTCCACTGAAGGCAGGACGGGCGCTATCCTATCAGCGATGCGAGTTGTTACAGACCGGCGGGGAAACGAAGCATTTAGGCCCTTGACGAATTCATCATTCCCCAGCGCAGAAGAGAATGCTAGATCAGTGCATATTGTGGACGCGATAAGTCCGCAACCTACTCCTTCAAGTGTAGCGTTATACAATTCTTTCGTAGTTGCCTGAACGCCGACCTTTGAAATATCTCTGTTTTGAGTGATTTGACCCAGGAAGCTTGTCTGGCCTGCGGGCTCAATGTCTCCTGGCAACGTGAGCGAGCATATTCCTTCGCCAAATGCACCTCTTCCATATCCGTCTGTAGCGTCAATCAAAGGAACAGCAAAAAGCGTTTTAGAATTGGGATGACCACCAATGCGTGTCCTGGGTAAGAATACATCGCGTCCCTCTGGAATGTCATTGAGTCGACGATCCGCTAGCTTTCCTATTCCCCTATAGGGAAGTGGATAATTTGGGTTCTCAATCGGGCCCATAAGAAGAGATCTGATGTCGTAAAGAAAATAGAGAAAAAGCTTAGTAGACGAAAAGGCGTTAATTTGCTCATCAGTAAAACCATGATTTTTCTTTAAGATAGTTTGAAAATCCATCTCTCTTATGAATTTCTCAGGAAGAAGAAGTGGGTTTCTCTCAAACCTGGCTTTCCTAATCTCCAGGAATTTTTTAGCTATAGATTCACTTGGATTCTTTAAATTCAAGGCGTCCAAGAACATGCTCACGCTCTTAGAAGCAGAGTCTATCGTTGCAAAGTCCTGGTTGGCTTCGCTGATCTTTCCCTCCAAGATTTCAATCATATTTTGCGTGATTTTTCCCGACGGACTTTCAGGATCTTCAGAGAGCTCGTTGAAAAGCACCTCAATGTCACTTATTCTTATCTTTCTGGCGTTCACTTGTGCATCGACAAATTTTCCTGCATCAGTCAAGAGGCGCTCAGCATTCCCCGGATTGCCGTGGACTCTGTTTCCTGAAAATACGGGCTCAAAATTAAACACAGCGACTAATTCAGGCTTCCGAATGGAGATTCCTCGTTCGTGAACAGGGAACTCACTTCCATCAAGCTCCGCCAAGCTTATGCCATCTTGCTTATCAACTGCTATGGGTTCCTGTAATTCAGGTGCAAAAGCTAGCGAGGACTGGGTTGTCTGGTTAGCCAGTGCGCCTCTTGCAATATCACTTCTATCTGTTATGGCCTGGGCTTGCATTCCGGCGCCAAAGCGGGCCATGTTCGCGGCGATTGCGTCGGCGTCTGCTTGGTTATTTGCAGCTTCACCACCCTGGCCACCCTGGCCGCCTTTGCCGCCACCTTTGCCGCCACCTTTGCCGCCGCCTTTTCCGCCGCCTTTTCCGCCGCCTTTGCCGGCGTTTTTATTGGCGACTTTGTACTTATTTTGAGCCTGTTTATTGACACCTGCAGGTGGGTTTCCATGCCCACCTTTGCCACCGCCGCCTGGGACGCCGCCGTTATTTTTACCACCCATTTTTGCTACCTAGCCTCCCCACCGGAAATTACCTGCTTGAACCTTTTGGCCGCCATTCTTATTCTTATCCAGCTCTCCGGGTGAGACTTGCGGACCACCTCTTTTATTCTGATCTGGTGGTGCCTGGTTCATCCCGGGTAAATTAGCCCCAAATCTAGGGGCATCCTGGTCTAACTTTGCATTTCTATTATCTTGTCTTCTGTTGTCGATATTGCGATTATCTTGGGCGTAAGGAGCTCCGTCCCTCATGCCGTTGTTATTTTGTCCTGCGACATAATTGTCGAATTGGGCCATATTATTATTGATACCTTTATTGCCGCCTTCACGAGGTCTTGCTTCAGCAAATTCTTTAGCTTGATCTTGAATCAGCATGCCTTTCCCGGGAGCTTCTTTCCCTTCAAAAACGTTAGCAGGCGACGTCACAAACTTTAGTTCTCTGCCTGAATTTGTGCTGAATCTTCTCAGTCTAGAACTCCAGATCTCAGTTTTTTCTGTCCCGCTAACGTTGCTTATAGAGCCCTTTGAATTTACAGTAACAATCTGATAAGATCTACTCACAGAAACTTCGTGTCGGTCGACCGAGCGCTGGAGATCGAGAATATCAATTGTTATGCTTAGTGGGAGAGTAAATTGTCGTCGATCTTCCTCTTTGAGCCTAGACATCTTGCTGGCCACAATAAAATTATACCCTAATTGTGCAGGAATGTTAGCAACCAATGATTTTTTAGTCAATATATTTCTTTCATTATCCTCATATTCATCGATTGCAAAGACCCTAAAGTGGTCGATATCAGAATTTCTTCCCTTGATGCTCCAGGTTACTGTTGCTTCTCCTATTTTTGTAGTCTGAACTTTCGCATCGCTAACATCTGTTCCCGTCTCCGGGATGACGAGAGGAGAATTGGGCACTAGGCTGTGCAAATTAGTTCTTCCCAGATCCCATGTATCTGCCGGCGTTAGTAGATTCAAAAGTCGATCTCTTCCTGAATCAATATTTCTTTGCAGGATTTTATTTTGTGCTCTTTCTGTCGGCGGAAGAATCCCCCTCTTGATAAATAGTGGGTTGTGCATCTTGCAAGATTGAAACATGTACGGTTGTCGAGTTCTCTCAACTACAGAAGTTATCTCATCAGTCACGCTAAGCGGATCACGCAAATTAACTAAGACTTCATATTGATATTCGCCTCCAGGTGAAACTGAATCATCTGTAAATCGATAAGAAAATCTGTTCTGTACTGTGTTGGCGGTGCCGCTGCTGGTCAGGTCAAACATTCTAGCTGTGCTACCCATTAGCTTAAAAGAGACTTCTTCACCTGTCGCAAGGTTGAGACGTCTAATAACTGGTGCAGGCTGGGGTGACAAATTTCTTCTTTGCTTAATGATATCTTGCGCAAAGGGAGACTCTCGATCCCCTATTCGATTATTCAATAGAGACTCGAGAAGAGAAATAACATTTTGCGGAACAAATACATCGAAGTCGATTACTGCATTGCCGCGGTCGTCCATCGAGGGGGAGGAAGTAATTTCTAGGCTAAGGCCTTCCGACCCGAGAAGCCTAGGATCAAAATAAGTTGCATTAGTCTTATCTTCTGACAGCTGGGTTATGCCCGAGCGTGTATGAGACCTAACTGCGTATTCGTAAGTATGACCATCGACTACGTTCGTATCACCACAGCTTAGCGTAAATCGTTCACCTTCTTGAAGCGCACCGGGGATCATTTGACGTGAGCTTTGTGTTGAATTGGTGTCAGTGCTAATAAGCGTAAACCTTCGCTCGTTCTTCGACAAATCTCTTCTGACAAAATCGATTGCTGCGGGGGTTTGACTATTCTTTCTGCCCGACACAACAACTGTTATTCCCCCAACAGAATCAGGGGCGATGTGAGAGACGATAGCTAGATCTGAAGTTGACTTAACCATTGGGGCGTCAGGTGATAAAAAATTATCATCTGTGAGCTGGTAACCTATGACGTCTGAACTGTTTCTTGGGTGTACACCTCGAGCAAAAACAGGAAGAATTCTAAAATTGTCACCGATAGAGACGCTGGCTTGAGTTATTGGCGTCGTGAAAGAATCTCTGTAAACGTAAGACGGGGCCTTCCTCTGCCCGATAGGAATTACCCGATATTGGTACGCAAAAGTGTTATCAATTACTCCGAAAGGTACATCTGGATTTGATGTTGGGTTGCCATCGACAAAGGAAACTGTATAGTTCTCGTCAATTAAAGTGTCGTTCTCTCCCGAAAAGTCAATATTGGTTACGAATTGAAAGCTACTGGGTTCACCGTCAGGAGATATTACCCTCCTGAATATTGCAGCGGACTCTGCATTGCAAGTAGCCGATTTATAAAGTGTAACTAAAGTCTGGTCATAGGAAGTCGCTGCAGCAGTGATCTTTACAGGATGTCTAGCGACATAATAAGCATCTAGATCTTCGTCCATGTCATAAGGCTTTGTAAAAGAAACTCCCGGTATTGGCGGGCCGATCTTATCACCTTCTTCACCTGTGGATCTAAGGATCGTAAAAACAAACTCCAGATCTTGTGCAACATTACCAAAATCTCCTGGCTGGTAGAGGTCGTGGCCGCGGGCTTTCACTCTAGTAGAATCAACTTCTAGATCGAGACTAACTGGTTGAATACCATCTGTGGGTTCTTTCGGTACAAAATGGGAAAAATTAATAGCTGCAGCGGCGATTGTTGCTGCAGCCCTAGGCATATTAGCACTATTGACGAGGCGTATATCAAGGATAGATGCATCTTTGCCTACGTGAGACTGCAGGCGCTGTATAGCAGCTAGGTCAAGTAAAAAGTGAAGGGTAAGTGTGGCAATAAATTTCTCTGGTTGGTTTAGGCGACGAATAGTTCGTACCTTAGTTATCTGAGAAAAATCAAAGTACTTTGTTAGGACAATATCCCAGGCATTAACCGGAGGAGTTCTTTCCTTGCTCTTAACAATGGGCTTTCTTTGCAGGAAGTTATACATCCCTAATCAAACTCCAAAGTAAACATATTAACATACGTCAAGTTTCCAAATTTATCTTTAGTTGAAGGATAAAGCTTGCCAACAAAATAAACGCGCTTTGTAGGTCTTTCAGAATCACCTGTTGCAAACTCTCCAAAGTCTATTGCGCGAAGCTGTGTTAGCTGATCACCTGAGGTTTCATAGAGTTGTGCTACAACGTTGTTTTCCATTGACGAATTAGTAAACTCAATCTCAGCCTTCGGTAAGAATCTCACTTCATTCTCGTAATCCTCGCGGGTAATTATGTCAGCCTGGCTGTTATTAGCATAGTCAAATAAGATTCTACCCCTCGGATCAGTTGGAGTCGGCTTGTTTCGAGGAGGTAAATATCGATAATTTTCTAGGTGTGATAAGTGCCTATCCTGATGCACGCTTTCGGCGTCCCTAGAGATATCAGCAACGGGAAGGCTGCAATAGTCGTCAACGTTTTCTGCTGTTATTCGAAAAGTAACTTCATTCTGAGATATTTTAAAATCCTGATCTTCTAAGAGCGGATCAATTGAAGAGATGGTGCTGAGCTCTTTAAAGTTGTTGATTCCCGCATTGAGGATTGACTTGGTCATGTCTCTATAAGCAGAACCTGTAATCGCATTTTTCGAAGCAGAATTAAACTGGACAATCTTTCCGTCTATCATGCTGATTGGTGCGCCGTCTCCCAAAGATGAGGAGACTCCTGCAACGATCTCTGCGACTACATTTCCGAACAGATTTGTCTCAAGAGTTATAATATCTCCCGGGGAGCCTGACTCTGCTTCTAGCTGAATGATCGCGGATTGGTCGATGGTTCCGCTGATGGCGTCTTTCCCGTAGAAGATATCCCTGTCAGAAAAGGTGGCAAACTCCACCTTAAACTCTCCACTAGCTAACTGGCGACGGCCTTCGGCCGTGATCACTGTGTCGACAAAACGCTGTTTACTGTTTAGAATACCTGACATGTGTGTTTCATTAAAAAGAAAGACTGTTCTGGTGTTAAATATGCAAGCAAATAAAAAAGGGGCCCGCCGAAGCGGACCCCTTTCCCTGATCACAAAAATCAGTATGTCAACTACTCAACCCCTAGGGATTAAGCCTGCATTTTAGCAGAGACGTCAACCTGGAACACGTCACCCACAACCGGAGCTGTGTACAACTTCACATCAAAGCCGACCTGTGAGCCGGAAGTGAATGTATAGTTAACGATCTCGAAGTCGTTCGCGGAACCAGAGGCCAACAGTAGACCGTTCTGGTAGACACGAAGCGACTCCGGAACCAGAGCGGATGCGCCGCCGGCATCACCGCCGAGGACGAACAAGCTTCCCGTCATAAGCGAGATACCAAGAGCCTTGCCTTGAGAGCCGGCTGCAGCCGCTGCAGCGATTCCACTGCCGGCAGTCACTGTACCGTAGTCAACAATAGCCGAGGCCCCTGAGGTAACCACAGCACTGTTGTGCACGTAGTTCGGGAGCTCCCAGGCTTTTGACCCGGTGGCTGCCATATACCCACCGTCCAAGAGGAAGTTCACGTTTTCATGGACGCGCACATTACTTGCCTGGACGCTGAACATGGTGGTGCCCCCGAATTGGGACAGGATGCCTGCCGCTCCGCCGCCGGTGACGTTGATGCGAATGGCGTCCGCTATATTCTCACCAGAAGTGACGGAGACAGAACCAGCTGAGTTGAGAATGTCAAGATCCTCACCAGCTGCACCAGCAGCAGTGATGTCAATACCACCCGCGCTAGCGTTAAGAACGATAGCGTCAGCAGCATTCTCTGCTGAAGTTATATTAATTCCGCCTGATGCGTCAATATCCAGCTCACCTGCGTCAATGTCGACGATAGCACTTGCATTGGCATCACCATCAATGTGGATAGAAGTTGCACCTTCAGCGTCACCCTTGATGACAACTTTACCGTCATCGGCGGAGGTTTGAAGGGTGAGATCGCCAGCTGAAATGGTGAAGTTAGAAGCAGCAGCAGCGTCAATTGAAACGCCAGCTTGCTGGGAATCAATCGTGATGGCAGTTGCTGCATCAATATCCAGTGTTGTACCAGCGTTGAGCACCACACCAGCTGAACCTGACACAGTAAGCGCGCCAGAAGTTGTGGTAAGGTTAGTAGCACCAGCAGCATCTAATGAAAGTGTGCTTGCAGAGTCGATCGTCAGTGCACCCGTGCTGTCGATATCAAGCGTTGAAGCATTGAAGTCAACCGCAACACTTGCAGCGGTACCGATATTAATTCCGCCAGCACCGTCAAGCGCTAATGTGCCGGCACCTGTTGCATCAATATCCATCCCAACACCGGCGAGGGTCAAAGCCCCAGCTGAAGTGCTGAAGTTTGAAGCTGCAGCACCGTCAATTGAAACGCCTGCAGCATTAGAATCAATAGTGATAGCACCTTGTCGACTGTCAATATCAATAACTCCACTATCAGAGTGAAGATTCAACGCTGATGAACCTGACAATGTCAATGCACCCTTTGTGGTCACGTTAGACGCGCCGACACCATCAATTGAGAACGTGCTTGTGCCATCAATAGTGATCGCGCCGGAAGCATCAATATCAAGTGCTGCGGAGTTAAGATCAACAGTCTCACCTGTTCCATCAAGAGTGAATGTTCCACCCAGTGACTTAAGCGTTAACGTACTGTCAGCAGCTTCACCGATAGTGATAGTACGCGTACCGTCAGTACCAATGTTGATATTTTGGTCGACGTCGTCGGCACCAATGCTGATTGTACCAGCTGAAGAGTCGACTGTAACATTGCCAGATGCGTTTACATCGAATGTTGTTGAGGCAACGACCATTGCAGCTGCTGATGTTACATTAACTAGAGTTCCTGAAAGGTTTAAACCTGTGACGCCATCACCGTGGATGCTGTTACCTGTAACTCCGCCGAATTCGATCGAACCGGAAACGCCCACAATATCTGTATTTGGGTTATACACCAAGCCCGCATCAGATGAAACACCTGAGCCGTCATTGTTACCGAAAGCAATTTGATTTGCCGTAACTCCGCCGCCGGCGACACTATCGACGTACGCCTTGGTTGCAGCTTCGAGATTGTCCGCCGGCGATCCGCTCAGGTAAATACGAGAAGCGGATAGGACAAGACCGTGGACGTTGTCGACGATCATAGAATTGGACGCACCACTGGATCCTGAGAAGGCTGCAGCACCTTGGAAATTTAACTGACGTCCAGTTAATTTTGTTGTAGCCATTATTTTTCTCCTTAAAAATTATATTATGGCATGCCATCCTTTTTCTGACGCATCACACAACGTGTGTGGGCACCGGTACTTTGGTGGTCTACATTGGCATTAGGATGTCGTGGGAATGGTATGAAAATCAGGGTCGGAATGTGATTTTTATATTTTTATATTCATATCGATGATGCGAGCCTCTTGAGTGCTTTCAGCGACTCGTGGAAGTTCCGCTCATCCGAGTTTAAATATGCGATCATCAGCGATTTTGAGAGATTTTTTTCATCTTTAAAGATAAAAGTCACGATACCTCGATCGTTCTTTCGAAGGTCTGCCAGGACTAACCCTTTGCTCTTACAGAAGGCAGCAAGGGCCAAGTCTGTGGTCTCAAATATCTGTTCTGGCAAAGCATAATCTCCGGGCTTTCGAGCTAACAGTAGTAACTATAGAGAAGAAGAAAAGATTTATCTGCACAGGGGTATTAAATTCAGCAAGTAATCTGTATCGATGAAGCGGGCATGTTATGACCTAGTTGCTTGGCCTGTAGATTGCTGTGATGATGTCATCTGAGAAGGGCGCAAGTCCACTGTTAAAGTTTATCACACTTCCAGTCAGGGTGTAGTCGCTAGATGAACCTGAAAGCTGCAAAAGACCGTTAACAAACAGCATTAAGTCTGTGTTGTTGATGACAGCATTCCCCAGTGCGAATGTTAGGTTTGATCCGTTCTTTGTCCCGGAAGGTTGTTCTCCGAAAACAATAGCCTGTTGCCATACAGCTTCTGTTGATGATTTAGCTACCAAGACGGAACCGCTAGAGGGGGCATTTGAGGCACTGATGTGTATTGTAGAAGAATTTGTTGCTAGCGTGCCTACACCCAAAGATGATGTGAGTGCTCCTTGGACGGTAACCCCTCCGGTAAAGACTGATCCTGTCAGAGTTGCGACTACTGAATCATCTACGTCGACGGTATAGGTATTCCCTGCTCCACCATCTGTAGTTGACAAGCCTGTACCTGCAGTGAACACGCGTTCGTTGGTTAATGATCCTGTCGCTGAAAGCACGAGGTAAGTAGCTGACGCGTCGCCGCTGCCGCCTGAATCAGAATTCAGCTGGGATAAGACAACATCGACGACGTCGTAGGTGTTAAGATCAAAGGCAAATGATAACGATCCGGAAGAGAACACTGTATAGTCAACCGCAGCGGAGTCAACTTGGGCGCTAGTTCCGGATAGAGTGAGCATTCCGTTAAGGTACACATCAATAAGGTCAGGATCGTAAACAACCTGAGAGAAGTTTGACTGGGGTGTTGAAAACGGAGAATCAGCTGGATGTGATGCAGTGACAATATACCTCTTCTTGTTTCGTCCTTGTATTAAAGAGAGGTCAGATGCAACCGTAAGACTATTCGACCCTGTGGTGAGTGTAATCCCGGTTCCCGCCTCAATTAGCTTGTAATTTGAAAGTGATCCAGTAGCTTCGGTAACTACGTAGTGTGCTGCAGAGTCCCCGGAACCTCCGCCTCCGGCGGTTGATGATATCGTAATCTGACCGTTTGAGGCTGACAGAATTGTTATATTTGAACCCGCTGCTAAGTAAGACGAGCCGTCAGTAAGGCGAGTTAATGAACCACTCAGGCCCATTAGGCCGTGCAGCGAACCTGATACTGCAATATCGCCTCCAAATACCGATGTACCCTTGGTGGATGTGGCTCGAGACCCCACTGCTCCCGAGACAAAGAATGCGATATCGGCTGCCTGTCTTGGTTGCATGGCTCCAGCATGCATGGTAGAACCTGAAAGCAAGATTACTTGCCTGTTGCCTGCTGAATAGTGATCCCCTAGCCTCAACATCTCCTCGACAGCAGCGCCATTAAAGACGTTGAATATTAAGTCGTTAGTATTGGCACCCTTTACAATAGAAGCTCCGACGACTCCTGCAGCGCCTGCGAAGTCCAAAGTGCTGTCTTCAGTTTGGGCCTCTCTTTGTATCCTGATCCCGGGGCTTGAATCCTTCACATGCAGTGTGGTTGCGGGAGCGTTTAAGCCGATACCCACGCTATCAGAGCTACCTTGAACAAAAAGCGTGTTATCGTCATTGCTTGTCTTGACTTGAAAATCAACATCTCCTCCGTCACCGACAGTCACGATATCCTGTGTGTGCTCTCGAAGAGTTAATAATGTTTCGGCGCCTGCAGCAAACGTTATCTGATCTGCTTCAAGCCTCATGTAGGTATCAGTATCATTTTTATGATAAAGGTACTCACCGAGGTCCATATTACCGCCGACTGAAAGCTTGTTGCTTGGACTGTCTGTTCCAATTCCGACTTTCCCATCGGTAGTAACAGTGACCATGCTATAGCCGCCGGCGTCAGACCTATTGACGCTCAGCGTTCCGGAAATAACGACGTCTCCCCCAAATACTGCGCTTCCTGTTACTGCTGAGCCCCTAGAGTCTATGGCTCCGCTGACAAAGAAGAAGACATCGTTTCCGATATCACTGGGTGAATCCGGTGCTGCAGGGGATGATTGTCCACCCACAAAGGCTGTAGATCCTGTGGTAAAGATCGAACGGTTCGTGGTGCTAGAGAAGAATGTTGGCCCAGAATCTCCACCGGCGCCGCCTGTTGAAGAAATAGTAATCTGTCCGTTTGAGGCTGACGTTATTGTGACGTTGGAGCCTGCAGCGAGATAAGACGTTCCTCCTGTTAGGCGTGTGAGTGACCCAGATAACCCAGAATTGAATTTAGTGGCTCCTGTGAATGTCGACCCGGATATCGTTGCGACGACGCTATCGTGTACACTCAGGGTTACTGTGGATCCCGCGCCGGCGTCAGTAACATTGATCCCAGAGCCTGGGGTTAAAACTCTTTCTGCGCTTAGGGAGCCAGTTGCGGACATCACAACATAAGATGCTGCTCCGTCTCCTCCTCCGCCTGACCCGCCGCCGATGGATGCTGAGAGATAATCACCGATATAAATAAATCCCTTGGCGTACGCTGGTATTTTTCCCGAATCATAATCTTGAAGAAATAAAATTCCATTATAATAGTCAAACGTCCAATCCACCTCATCCAACAGAGGAATCTCATCACCGATCTCGTTGGAGTCTGCATCATCAGCTTCATAGATCTTCACAATGAACGGATTGGGAGCCTCTTGAGAGAAGTTGGGTGGAATAAGCTGCAATCCACCCAGGGATTCGTGAACCAGGCTTCCGTTAGTAAAGGGTGAAGAACCTTTCTTAGGATTGCTAGATAGGGCCTCATAGTTTCCTGTGAGGAAAAGCTTGTAGCCGTGAGGGCCGGCAGATTGACTTCCATCTCCTCCGCCGCCGGTGGCGGAATCTGCATCATAGGTCGTCCCCGTGATCACAGACACAGTAAACACGACATATTCAGCTGTATTCCCGTAGATATCAAAATCGATGCGAGAGCCTGAATTGGGGACAGACTGTCCGAAGATGGTCTGCGTGCCCACCTGGATATTAGATCCAATTACCTCCTGGGCATCGGACTTAATGTTAGAGGTATTCGCTCGGCCCGAAAGCTTCTTAAAAGCGTATTGTACCCCTGTTCTATCAGTCTTACCTGCCATCTTATACCCTAGCTATACGCCACTTGAATTCTAGATATCTTGCCAGTGAACTGCTTATCAGCCACTAGCCGAATTATAACATACTCCGGATCTGAAGCTGTGCCATCCAACGTCTCCCCGTTAAAGGTGCAGATATTAGATGCGCCGTCAGCATCCACAGCGGATGTTAAGTCTCCACTTAAACCTCCGGCGCCGTCACCGGTACTACCTGCACCAGGTGATGGCTTTGCAAGATCTAAATACCCAGTCTTGCCCGCTATCTTTACCCCGCAATAGATATTTTTATCTCCACCGATGCTTCCTGAATTTGCCCCTGATCGTCCAACCAGAGTTGCGTCACCATATAAAGTGATTGTAATCTGGGGTGTATCAGAGGTTGTATTATTCTTAAAATAGCGCTCATACTGCCTGTGAGGAATAGTTAAGCTCGTGTAGTTAGGGTTGTCAGGAGGAGCTTGTAGATCACCCCCTTCATCCACGCTTCTATAATCTCCCCCTAGATTACCTGAGAGCGGTGTAATTAAGTGGTTATTCCACACCGCTAGGCCGGCATAATGCCCTAGATCAGAACCGTTGTTCATAGAAGACGTAGATCTCCACTCATTATCTGAGGACGTCACTACAGTTTGAGAACCATACGTACCGGATTGGATTCTATACGTCTCGCTTGTAAAGTATTCATTATTATTAAGATCAGATGTATTAGAACTTGTGAATACTAGGAAGTTAGTAAGCTCAGAAGCTGAACTTGTAACATGACTCTTGAGAGGATGAGCAAATGCGCCTGCAACTGAGGCTGTATAGGGGGAGTTCCCATCGCCGAAGGGCCCTGGAAGTGCTCCGGTTAAACCAAATGTTACCGAGTGTGTCACAAAAAGAGCCAGTGTTTCGGAGTTAGCCGATGTTGATAAGGTCGGCATCGGTGACTCCGCACCTGAGTCTGACTGGTTGGTGATTCCCGCGCCGCTAAGAATGATAGCATTGACAGTTACATTGGTCGCAGTCGGCGTTGTGATAGCGGTATTTTCCGAAGAGTAGACGTTTCGTTGCGAATTATCTGACTGGTATGAAAAGCTAGAAGAGCATGAAGTGAAGAACCCGATACCGCTTTGATAATAAGGCGATGATCCGCTGAAACTATTGAGTAAAATATTGGTTATGGCTAGCGCGTTACTATCAGGATCATTTACCCATTCCACGTAGGTTGTCTCACGATCCGAGCCTGTCACAGTGTGGATGACTCTTACATAGTTCCAGCCGCTTCTCTGATCAGATGTAGAAACCCTATACTTAGCTGTGCGATACAGTTTCGTGTAATCCTTCACGCCGTTGCTAAATTCTGCAGGTGCATACTCACTTACGCTTACAAACCCTGATCCGTTGGCGCCCGTGAGGACGGCTGTGCCGGCACCTGGATCACCGGTGCCTGTCGATCCTGTAAGCTGGAGTATATGAGCAACACTTCCATTAATCTCTATCTTTAGAGAGCCAGTTGCAGCTTGATCAAAAGAATTAGCTACATAGTTTGGACTATCAGCTGATACTTGGGGGTTCAGATCTCCTTGCAAAGTCGTTGATCCAGCAAACGTAGCAGCACGATAATTGTTACTACTGGTAGCTACCTGATATGCTCCATTAACATCAACGGCAGCGCCAATTCCTGCAGAAGCTGCTACATTAGTATACCCGCTGATGGACTTAGAAGATCCGAAAGAAAGCTTTGAGGTTACACCTACAGAATCAGCATCAACCCTAGATAATGTCGGTGCGGAATCCGTCGTTCCCGTTCCTGCACCAAAAGTCACTTCGATCTCAGTAGCCTTTCCAGTCCAGTCTGCATCTGCCTCAACCCTCATCACGAGGTACTCGTTATTTGCTATCCCCTGGATTCCAAAGTTTGCGTTATTTGAGGCATTCAGAGAGGAATCTATGGAGCCGTCGAGGCATCCATCGTTATCCTCATAGCTACCAAAACTAAACGCAGAAGCTAAATCCATCCAGCCAGTCGAGCCTAGAGTTCCCGATGGTAGCTTTAAGAAGATCCTCAATCTAGAAGAGTTTAATGCTGTAGAAGCGGCTACAATCGTTCCGCTTCCGCTGACGGCTACCTTGGCCGTATATTGTGTCGATCCTGTCTCGTTTTTAAAGTGCCGGTAGAAAGTTCTTTGCCCAGACACACTTGAATAATTTGGATTGCCATCTGGTCCATATTGGATGCTGCCGCCGTCTGAGGTATTTCTAAAGTCACCGCTTAACAAGGTATTGGTGGGTGACAGCAGAGAAGAAGAAAAGAACTGCAATCCATCGCTGTTGCCGCCGTTGCTAGCAGTCATAAAGACTTCTGAATCCCATGCATTGGAAGCATTAGTCACTGCAGCTTGGTTGGCGTAAGCCCCTGATACTATTCGGTAAGTTTCTTCTTGAAATTTCTCACGTTGTGCTGTAGAGCTACCTGAGAGGCTGAAGAGCAGGATTCCATCCGTGACAGTATTTCCACCATCTGATAAGTTCGCCTTGAATGGGTGTGTAACATTTACACCCACAGAAACAGAGCTAGTTAACATAGTAGTGGCAGTAATTCCCCCGACGCCTGTGAGGTGAAGGATCTTAGTGTGATCTTCGCCGGCTCCAGTATCGATAGTGGGCTTAGACTGGGCTGCTATGGAGCAATTATCATTAACCGTAAAGGTAATATCATTAGTGTCAAAAACGTTGCGATAGGCATTGGAAACCGCAACCTTATATCGGACATTCCCTGAGATATAATACTCAACACCTGAGAGATGTCGGCTTCCAGAAAGCTCTGGCGTAAGAGAATTAGAAGATGCTGCTAATGCGTCAGAATTAGAATCATTCACCCACTCAATGTAATTTGTGGTAATGGTATTGCCATCAGCATAATGAAGGACTCGTGCATAGTTCCAGCCGTTTCTTTGACTAGCCGAAGACACAAGGAATCGACCGGTTCGATGCTGGAAGAATGTAAAGTCAGTTCCATCTTCTTTGACGGCAGACCCCGTAATAGAGAAATTAGTCAATCCTGAACCATTGGCATTTAAATAGGTGCCTGATCCTGAGCCTGGCGCGTCGATGCCTCTTGTTGTAAGTCCTGTGGTTCCGGATAAGCTGGCAGTTGCTATCACAGTGCCATTAACTTCAATATGCAGATATCCTTGCTCTGCATTTCCAAAGCTCTGTGAAACATAATTTAAAGTGGCACCGGAATATCCTGCGGGAATATCATCATTCAAGACGCCCGAGACACTCTGGGTCAAATTGTATGCTGCGATTCTAATATTATTACTACTAGTTGCAACCTGGTAGAGGCCGTTTATATCCACCGCAGATTCGATACCGACGCTGGATCCCACATTAGTGTATCCTGAAATTGAATTAGCGCTGCCAAAAGAGAGATATACAGCATCGCCGGTATCAAAGGAATTGATGTCGTCTAGGTCGGGGACCGGTTCGGGTGCTAGCTGTTTCAAAACCTCATTGATCTTATCAATTGCAACGCCCGTATACGTACCCTTGGTGAAGTTGGTGAATAACCCATCCTCGTAGCTGCCATCTTCAGCGTCACCGATTGTTCCGGAGATTACGACCGTGTTGCTACCTATATCATTGACAATAGCGTTATCAAAAGAAATAGTTGTAACACCCGTTACTTCAGGGGAACCATCATTCTCCTTAACTGTTAGCGAGCCGCCGCCGCCGGTTGAGGCGATCGTAACCTGGCCGTTAGATGAGGAGGTGATTGTTACGTTGGATCCGGCGGCCAAGTAAGACGTTCCATCAGTCAGTCTCGTCAGTGATCCTGACATTCCTCTCGGAGCGTTAATATTTCCGCTTACTAAGAGATCACCACCGAAAACCGTAGATCCTGTGATCGCCGTACCTTTGCTATCAATGGCTCCGCTCACGAAGAAAAAGACGTCAGTTCCAACGGTTGTCGCGACATAAGATGTCCCGAGTTGTCCCCCAGCAAAGACAGCCGAACCGGTAGTATTAATCTTACCAGCAGCAGGTGATGTGAAGAAGCTAGTACCGCTTCCGCCTCCAGATGAAGCAATTGTGATCTGGCCGTTTGAGGCAGAGGTTATTGTGACATTGGTACCCGCTACAAGATAGGAGGTTCCATCAGTGAGACGGGTAAGTGATCCTGATATTCCCGTGTCAAAAGAACCTGTTCCAGTAACTCTGAGATTGTCAGATATCTTTACGCCACCCGTAAATGCAGAGCCTGAGATCGTAGCTACTACAGAATCGTCGATTGTAAGTGTGACGTCTCCGGAGGCGCCTCCACCAGTTAGTCCTGTGCCAGCCGTGACTCCTGTGATGTCACCCGCATTTCCTGCGATGGTGACTGCTCCGTTTGAAGCAGAGGTGATGGTGATGTTGCTTCCAGCGATCAGATAAGAAGAGCCATCAGTGAGGCGCGTGAGTGAGCCTGATATGCCCGTGTCAAAAGAACCTGTTCCAGTAACCCTAATGTTATCAGATATCTTGACTCCGCCTGTGAATGCAGAGCCTGAGATTGTTGCAACCACAGAGTCATCTATCGTGAGGGTTACATCACCTGACGCTCCACCTCCGCTGAGACCTGTTCCGGCGGTGACGGCCGTAATATCGCCTGCCAAACCTGTGATGGTGACTGCACCATTTGAGGCAGAAGTGATAGTGATGTTGCTTCCGGCTACGAGGTAGGAAGATCCATCTGTGAGGCGCGTTAATGAACCGGAGAGCCCTGTATCAAAAGAACCTGTACCTGTAACTCTGAGATTGTCAGATATCTTTACGCCACCCGTAAATGCAGAGCCTGAGATCGTAGCTACTACAGAATCGTCGATATTGAGGGTTACATCACCTGACGCTCCACCTCCGCTGAGACCTGTTCCGGCAGTTACAGAAGTAATATCGCCAACAGTGCCGTCATTCGTGATTACAATTTGCCCATTGGAAGAAGATGAGATCGAGATTCCAGATCCTGCAGCAAGATAAGAAGTTCCATCTAGAAGACTTGTTAGAGATCCAGAATAACCAAGGGTTGATCTAATAGATCCCGTAACTCCTACATTACCTGTAAAGTTTGCTCCGGAGATTGTAGCTACTATAGAGTCATCGATCGCAAGAGTTACATCACCAGATGAACCCCCACCGGTTAGTCCTGTGCCGGCAGTAACACCGGTGATGTCACCTGCGTTCCCTGCGATCGTAACAGAGCCATTTGAGGCAGAGGTGATAGTAATATTGCTTCCGGCTATGAGATATGACGAACCATCTGTTAGCCTTGTCAGAGAACCGGAGAGACCTGTGTCAAAAGAACCTGTACCTGTAACTCTGAGATTATCAGATATCTTGACACCGCCCGTAAATGCAGAGCCTGAGAGCGTAGCTACTACGCTGTCATTGATTGCAAGAGTTACTGTGTCACCTGTCGCTGATGTTTTTATCCCGGTGCCACCTGCAATATCGATCTTATGAGATGACGCTGTGGCAGTTCCTGAGTCTGTTTCTACCTGCTTCAAGACATTGTCACTTAGGCTGACATTGCCGCCGATGACCGTAAAGTCTGCAGCTGTAAATGATGCGACGCCCTTGTTAGAAGTAGAGGCATTCTCACCTGAGATTGTTACTGTAGAGCCTGCTGCAGATGTGTCTATGCCTTCGCCGCCTGCGAAAGTCAACGTATGGCTTGCTCCGTCTGCAGTACCTGAATCTGTAGACGCGGATTTCAGAACCTGGGTCGCTAAATGAAGTTCGTTTGATGCAAATGCGAAATCATCTGTGTTGATACTTTGTGAGATTGTAAGGTTTGCACCTGAACCACTATCTACTAGAGCAATTCCATTTCCTGCTGTCAGAACCCTTTCAGCGGTCAATGTTCCATTTGAGCTAAGCACAACATACTGGGCGTCTGTGGGTGCACCGCTGGTTGCAGCTGCAGTTAAATCAAACTCTGCACCTGAATCGTTTTTAAAGTAGAGCTTACTGTCCGAACTCTTTACAAAAACTTTCCCATATCCAGAAGTTGTCCCAGGAGATGAAGCCAACTCGTCGAAAGATATCGCGCCTTCGATCGTAATCTTCTCATTGGGTGATGAGGTTCCGACGCCTAACTGGCCAGTGTTGTCGATAGTCACGACCTCTGTGGAACCTGTTAGAAAATTAACGAGATCCCCTGTGCCATCCTGGGTTACTTTTAGAGTTGTCTGCGTATTGTTAGCGTTATCATCGTGAATATTAACCAGGGGATTTGATCCCGCTTCGGCTATATTTCTAGATACTTTTAAACCGTAACCAGATGAAATGTCCTGTTCAAGATGAGTTCCATACCCATGAATATAGGCAGCAGGGTTAGAAGTGGATTCTGCATCAACCTCGAGCGCGTAGTAGCCACCCGTCTCATCACTGTTGACAAAGACTCCGCCTATATTATCAGAATTAGAAACTTGAACTTCTATTTTTGCGCTGGGTGATGCAGTCCCAATACCTACCTTTTGGTCGTTAGTTATGGTCAGTGCCAGAGCAGGGTCGGCACCATCTGCTGTAGAATTCTTAGTGTAGAACTGGAGGTTGCCCTGTGAGTAGTTTCCATCTCTGTTATGAATTATCGCGGCGCCAATATTATCAGCTGCAGTATCTACAACAAATCCGATACCAACACTTTTATTAGTTGTCGTACTACCATGCCTAAGCACAGCTTGGTAATCTGTAGGATCGTTAAGATCGTCATTGGGATCTACAGCATTTGAGACTTCTAGCTTGGCCTCAGGAGAAGTCGTACCTATCCCGACTAGGTCAGATGTAGTTGTCAGGTAAGCACTATTTGAAGACCGTGACCAGACGTTTGAAGATCCCTCGCCGCCCCCAGAGGATCCAGTCGTAAAGATTGCCTGTATGATGCTTCCAGAAGGAGGTGCTGAGGTGAAATCTACTTGATTATTAGCTTGATCATACGTGTAATCATTAGTCGTACCAGAGAGTCTTAAGATCCCGTTTATATACACAGCCATTGCGGCTGCATCAGTCGGAGTATTGGTAAGTGAAAAGTCTGTCGTTGTTCCGTTAGAGTCTGTGCTAAGCTCTTCCTTTACCAGAACTTCACTATCTTGGGCTATTCCCGTAATAGTAACTGACCCGTTGGACGAAGAACTAATGGTTATATTAGTTCCCGCTATAAGATAGCTAGTACCATCCGTTAATCTTGTCAAAGATCCGCTTAAGCCAAGCTCAGAAAATATGGCTCCGGATGTTACAAGATCCCCGCCGAAAGTACTGATTCCGAACTTGCTGTTAGACTTGGCATTAATAGATCCGGAAGAGAAAAAGCTTGTATCAGTTCCCGGCAGTTCACCAGAACCGACTCGGGCCGTAGCGGCACGGAAATCAATGACGCTGATCTTTGTAGCGCCGATCGTTTCGATCTTTCCTGTCTTTGAGTTAACAAAGAATTTGGTAAAATCTGCCAAGGATCCCTCAAATCAAGCTATTCTAGCTTCCAAACGTGGTTTGTGTGATATCGGAAAGAATACTTCCCTGGTTTAAATCATTAAGCATTGCTTCAACTTGTTTTTCCTCGCCTTGCTGGCCGAAGCTTCCCGATGGGAATAGAGGATTAGAATCAAAGTATGGTCTTTGGGATCTAGCGAAAGGATCAGTGTTGCAACCTCTTCCCCAGACTCCTCGAAGGTTATTTTTAGTAAGTCTTTTTATGTTTTCAAAATCTGTGTTGGCCAAGGGTAAGATTTCAGCGACTTCCCCTGTTGCAGAAACTTTCTTAAATTCTATGGACACAGCAGAAGCTAACTGCCCTGGAATGTCCTTTCTTTCTCCTTCGTTGTCCCTAGGGTTAGGGCTTTCCATTTCAAACTTATACTTCTCAAATGCGCTGTACTGCCTTTGCTCAAACATATCCCGAGCTTGTCCGAACCTATCTCTCCGATAAACAGCGGAAGTAAATGTCGGTAGTGCACTTATGAGCCCGTACTTAAAGCCTCGGATCTCCACATCGTGACCGATGTGAAAAGCGCTGTTTGTTCCTGTCCCCATATTTTTTACAGCACGAGGAAGGTTATAATCAATACTGTCCCCAAAGCCAAAGAAGTACTTGAGAAACTGCCTGCTTTGCTCCTGGAGGGCTTCATAAGTAGAGGTGTTCACAAAGTCCATAACTGTGTAGACTTGAGTGCTTGAGTCTCCTGAATCTTGAGGTCCTGCAAGGACCGTTAGCATGCCAGCGCTTCTTTTGCGAGTTTTTCCGTTGTCGATATTAGTAAAATCTTTTAATACTCTAGCTGCAGACGGTGATTCCACTCTTTCGAGATTGCTTCCGCCATACCTATCATCAAAAGGAAATGACCTTGGCCAGACTTTGTCTGACTTGGAAACGCTGGAGTTGCTATCTGCGCTGCCTAGTACATAATATCCCAAGGAGTCGTCAGGCGATATTGTTCCTACCGTATTATTAAGCTGTTTCACAAAAGCTTGCTCATTTACCCTGGCGACGGTGTTCGGGTCCACGAACAGGGAATCCAAGTAGCGTTCATTCAGATCCACCAAGCGAACGCCCCTTAAAATAGAACCTGTGGTACCTGCTTTCCCGCCGGCGACGCTGTGAGGTACTAGGCTTAACCTTCCGGCGCCTACCGTGGGATTTCTAGACTGTATTCCCTTCACAGCGTAGTCACTGTAAGACCCTGAATAGGTTTGATAATACTCTACGTTAAACTGGTCGAGGCAGTACGGTGTGCTATCTGTAGCAGAGCTCTGGACATCCTCGTGTATGGCATCAGATGTCAGATGCTGGTTGAGGCCCTGGTGGAACTCTCTTCCATCGCGGATCATGGAACCATACAGGACAAGTTTCCCTTTGCTCGGATGGATCTGGAGCTTAAACTTGCTAACATCATCCTCAGTTGTGTTAAAGTACTCAATCCACTTCTGGTTGGCCCAGTAAAAGCTAAGCTTATCACCCGGCATGAGAAGATAAGGTGAATCTTGTCGAACTTTATCGTATACCTGGAATCCTAACCCAGAAGTTGCAACATCAAATCTAATTATTTTAAGTGAGCCTGATAAATTTGCGGCAGCATTCGATCTTGCGAATGATCGCCCAGTAGAAAGAAGACCTCCGTCTATCCCGTTAGTAAGGCCGCTTCGGCCGCCGCCCTGGTAAGACAAAAACCTATAAAGATCATTACTGTTTCCCGACCACCCTTTTCTGCCTCCGCCGGAAGTGAAAGCTTTGTGATACTGGAGTGTGGAGGCATATACTGGAGTATTTGCAGACATACTAAGTACAAATGACCCTGTCGTTCCCCTGTATGCGTTACTAGAAGGGGAAGGTGATGCAGGAACTTGAATATTCAGATCTCTTTTCTGCATAGGCTTGGTAACAAAATTTTCACATATTGCAACCACCCCATTGGCGACGAGGTCCTTAGGAACAGTAATGCGTCGTTCAGCAACTGCTCGCATTTGCTCCATGCTATAGTTGGATGGATTTGTGCTGGGAGTACCTGTTTGGTTTGTCCCACTGTTAAAGTAAGTTGTAGCAAAGGAATTTAAAAGTCGAGAATTTTGGTGATGATTGAGGATCCCGAAATTGAAATACGTCTTTTCTGCTAGGTTATTTTGTGTCCCTAGGGGAAGAGATCCGCTAAACTCATAGGCGATTTTTTCGACCATAAAAGGGTGTCTTATAACAGAACTTACATCAAAAAGCTGAGAAGAAGTTGCATTAAACTGGGTGGCTGACGGGAAGCCTGCGTAAGTAGTAGGATATCCGGACTGGAGTCGAATAATATCGCTAACTGAATCTAGGCCTGCCCAGGATATGTTTTTTCCAGGAACATATGCCAGAAGAGATCCCGTAGCGACCGCAGGAATAGCGTTAACGTAATCAACCGCACTTCCAGTAATATCACATCCTAACATCTCCCACTGGTTAAGATCGAAATTATAGTACGAGAAACCAGATCCAATAGGAGATGCCGACGATCCTGTCGACCAAAAGATCTCAGATGTGGTCGTGGGATTAAGGTCAATCTCAATCTTTGTTTTTGACCACAAGGGGTTCGTAAAACCTTGCCCAACTATAGAAGGAAGTGTTCCCGTGGCCCAAAATGCATCTCCTGATCCTATTTCATCCGCAGCATACTGCTTGGCTTCAACATAAGGAGTGAAATCGTCACCCGGCGTAAATCGAACCCGGGCGTCAGAGACACCTGGTATCACACTAGTAGCAGAACTAGTTAGTGCTAGATCAGGTAGTGAATTAGGGGCAACCACCAGAGATCCAGAGTACTGACTTCCCTGTCTAAGTTGCTGTCCTAGGGTTACTTGAGCACTTAGACCTGAATTTGTGCCTTGCTTTTGAAATCTTATCGCCGAGGTGTCGTCGAAAGAGGAGGAGTAGTGACCTGTCCTGGAATCACCGAGCCGATATGTTGTCGGGTATGATCCTGTAGCATTATCGATTGACTGCAAGTAGGGGCGTACTGGGAGCGAGGTGATACCAGTAGATCCTACGTAAACACGCTGCTTAGCAACATCTTTTATACCCTTTGAAGCATTGTAGAGCGCATTGATATCCTCTGCAGAGAGAACCTTTCCTGTCCAGATTGCGCCTTGCATGAACTCCATCGGTTGATTGTTCATGTTTTCTGCTATTCTAAGGTCGCCGGCTCCTGCCTCCATAGCAACATAAGTTCCAGTTTCACTGCATGAACCCGAAATAAACCTACCATCAAAGTAGAACTTGCCTCTTCCAGTTTTGGTAAGTGCATTATTGTATGTGAAAGCTATGTGGTGCCAAGTATTCTCAGAAAATAATGCGCCAGGTGACGCCAAGAAGTTAAGGGCGGCGCTTGCAGAAACGTCAGAAAGAGAACCCGTGAGACCTCCATCATGATAAAAGATTTTATATTCACTGGGGGATCCCCCAGTTCCTAAGCCTTTCTGGGCTAGCCCTACTGTAGAAGATGCACTGGTGATTTGAACCCAAGTCGATAAGCTGAATGAACTATCTGATGAGCCATCGCCGAATGAGAGGTCAGCTGCATCTTCCACATTTACATAGGCAGTAGATGACTTAGGAAATCGGACCGCGGAATTTACATTAGCTAGATTTAGAGAAGAGAAGGGTGTAGTAAGCGCAGTCTGGTTTTGGCCGCCTCCACCCGAGCCTCCTGAATCTTGGTATTCCACAGAGTGACCGACGCCGGAAGCATCTTCAGCAGTAGTGGGCACTGCAGCTTTTGTGGCTGCACGAGCCCATAGAATTAAGTGTTCAGTAGGGTCTCCTGAAGAGAAGTATACGCTACCGCTCACTGACGTGAACTTCTTCTTTAAGTCGTACTTGAGCAGTCTTTCTGGTCTCTTCTTAGGCATCTCTTCTCAGGCCTCCAAACGCGATGGAGTCCACGTTTAGTCCATTATTAGTAAATATAAATCCTGTTCGCGCGGATTTAAAACCGTCCGGGATCAGATCTTCTGTGGATCCTGACACATTGTTAAGTAGGACAGTCTTAAAGTCAGCATCTAAATTAAGGCTGTTTATCTGGGCCTTTGTAAACATTCTGCTCTCAAAATCTGTCTCATCGAAGGGTACTGGGCCGTAAGTCTCATTAAAGTATAATTTCTCTCCCAGGGCATGCCTTCTATTAGGAGTAAAAACTGTACCTGATGCTAGAGACATACTGGTAGGATTACCTGTGATTCCAATACCTGCAACTCCAAATCCATCTACGAAAGGAGAATTACCAAACACTGCCATTGGGATCAAGGGTTTAACAGTGCTTGTACCCTTCATATAGAAAGAATTTCCCTCCATAATATCCGCTTTGATTCCTGTTCGGGTATCAGATCCTATTGGATCAAGGGATCGAGAGAAAATCTTTGGATCAAATGCTGATCGGACGCTTGATAAAACTTCCGCAGTCCCGTTAAGGATGTTTCCTAGAATATATCGCTTATCTGCCTGTATAACTTCATACTCTAGATCGACAAATGATGAAGTTGCTATACTACCCTGAGCAAAAGCAAAGAGCCCTTCGGTTGCACCGATGTTTTCCATGTTTGGCTTCTCTATGAAGGGCCAAGCAAATTCTGAGAGCGTGGACTGCCCAAAAATATATTTTTCTTCAATGCCTGTATTCTTTGGATCAAAAGTTGGAAGTGCCGAAAGGGCGCGCTGATTATCTGTTAGTATTGAAACACCTTGACGATAAGGATCGATCTGGGCTGTGAAGCTCCCGGAGCCCTCCCCGATAACATAGGCATCAGAATGTGGGTTATATTTTTGATTTCCGGGCTCAACTCTAACGGGAAACTGGGCATGTGAACCCGTTACTTGGTTCTCTTTTGATGAATTATATTGGAATTTTGATGTATTTTTACCTGTCTTCATCAGAACTTGCTCGCTCTTCCTTCAATTAGCTGTAATAGATACTGGCCCTTAAGATCAGTCCTAAAGTCTTCGCCGATATACTGCCCATTATACTGGTACTGAACTTTGGCTCGCTCTAGACTGTGAGGCTCTATAACAAAGTTAACACCTAAGAAATTAGAATTTTTTGGAACGAGTTGTTCAAGCATGGTTCCAACAGATGTATCAAACCACCTAAAGAATTCTAAAAATTGCTTAAAGCTTACTTTTTCCTCTAGCTTGTTAAAGTAATTATCACGCAAAACCTGGAGTTGGGGATAATCAGCTGAAAACTGTAAATTGGCTCCGCCAAGAGCATCATCTATCTCGTCAAGCGTTCCAAACATAGTGACAATATCTTCGTTTAACGCAGACGTTACTGAGAAATCTATAGAGAACCTTGCGTCATCTTGGGGCTGATCGTTGGGAGGTATCTCATAAAGAGGAGCTTTTGCAGCGCTAAAATCAGTAATATTAGAAGAGCTTACAAAGCTTCGCGGTCGAATCTTGTTAGAGTTTTCAAGATCATCAAATGCGGGAGGAAGTGTAGTGAAGTTAACTTTCTCAAAATTAAACAGTGTCTTAGAAGATTCAAAAGCAGATCCTGTCCCGTGAATATTGTTTTGGGAGAAGTCTGTCAAGATAATCTGGCCGGAGGAATCTGATGCTGAGATTGGCTGGTCGATGGAAAGATCCATTCTTAACCTTTCAAAAGCACCTGTAATCACTGTATTGAAATTGAAATTCTTTCTAGGATCTTCAACACCCACAGAAGTTGGATTCCTTACGTGTTCTTTCCACTCAGGTTCGGTGAGAGCTTTTGACCAAAATCGGACCTGTGCGACTTCACCGCTGAAATTTGTTATCTGGGCCTGATCGTCAATATCAGGTCCGTTTAAGAATAAATTTGCAGATGTATCCAGTGATTGGGACCCGATAACAATGAACGATCCTGACGTGTTTAAAGATCCTGATTTTTGGAAGACTACTTTTGACGCAGTTCCCGTTGGATCTTCCTTGTAAAAAGAAGCTGTTGTATAAGATTCAAATATCCTACCTCCTTCTTGCTTGGCACATCTCAAGAAGTACGATGATGAAAGATGAGTTCCTGCCTGGTCATTTCTTATTCGGCCGAATGAAAGATTCCATTTTTTACCATCCATCACATCCGGCCCAGGAAGTGTTATCTCAAGCGGTCTCTTTGCGGCGGCAGTATAGGCATCTGTGGTAGCGCGGAGAAAGAGCTTGACGGAAGGAGACGCACCGGACATCACCAGCAAGTTGGCGGCGACGCCTTGCTTGGTAGAAGGAGCTGTTGTTCCTGTTATGTGGATTCTGGCAGCTGACTGTGTAAGAGCAAAATTACCTGACACTGGAAATCTATATGTTCCCTCGTAAGACCAAGACCCAGATGTTAACAATCCGTCGGAGAGATCGTTGCTTACTCCGTGGTAGCCACCAAAGGTTGTATTTGGTTGAACAAATGTACCTACGGGCTCAGGAAAGCCTACCGACCTTCTCGATCCTGTCAAAAAGTCAGTTATCAATCTTGGGGATGTTGTTGTGAACCCCTGCGCATTGATGGACTCATTTCGGGTATTGTTCATTGACCCGCTCAAGTCTATAGAAGATTGCATGGTCGATCGATTAACTCTCATTTGACCAAAGCTAAATTTTTTGGGTCCGCCGTATTCTTTTATTCTAACTAAAATATCAGGATCCAGGCCAGTAGCTCTTAAGGCTGCCTTGACACTGTGGATTGTACCTTTCGAATTAACGATATCTCTAATGTTTACAAGGAATCTTCGAAGGATCTGGTTCCTAATAGACTGTAGGCTTTCCTCTATGTTAGTATACGTTCCCTTTACATTTTCTCCGTGAAAGTACTGTTCTGCGGTCGCTTTTGTAAGGATGGGCGGAGGTTCAAAACCGTAATGATTCACAAGGAACATAATGAATGAGTCTGATAATCCCTCATCACTTGTGTATGCAGGATCTAGAACCTTAGAGAACTGGTCTGTGGATGTTTTAAGTTCATCAAAAAACTTGGCCCACACAAAAAGCATTGCAGTTAGAACCTGAGAGCTTCCTAGATCACCGGATCCTGGAATTGAAGATCCTGTGTACGGTAGTATAAGGTCGCCATCAGTTGTGTTCATGGCAAAGTAGTTTTTGCCCTCATCAAAATAGTGTGACGGAACAAGCCTTGTTATAAGGTTTGGATTCGCATTATCATATGTGCTAGCAGATGCCAGCAACTTTTCGTTAAGATCGATAACTTTTTCAAATTGCGGGAAAAGTACCGGATTGAATTTTCTTTCTTCAGACGAAAGAGCTGCCGGATAACTTGATGTAACCCTGTTATAAACTGTGTAGTTAGATACACGAGAATGCAGGGATTTTCCACTGCTATCTAAGACAATTGAATTATCTCCGAAGCTAGATGAGGGCTCATTAAACTTATAGTAAAGACGAAGCGGATCTGATGCGAATACATTTCTCTCTTGGTTAGACTTTAATTGATGCTCAGTTCTTGCTTCTTGAAAAATTCTCACTTCGTCCAAAGAGCCAGAGAATGTCCTGCTGGGGGTGAAGTTTGCGCTATCATGCAAGATTCCCTGGTGAATGCTGCCGGTTCCAATAAAGAGAGATGAATTATTGAAGTCTATGGGCCCGAAAATCGCAGTATTGGAAGAAGTCCCAACAAGCTTAGAATTAAGATATAGCTTTAACCTGCCCTCATCTTTAGATCTGTCGTAAACAGCAGCAATGTGACTAAATTCATTTTTAGGGATAGAAGCCGATACTATTAAGCTGGCAGACCCAGACCGTATTGCAAACATCACTTCTGCAGCAGTTGTAGATACACCAGATTTCATAGCCATCGTGTAGCCATTTGTGCTACCAGACACTTTTTGAAAAAGAACTTCATTCCCGTTAGCTAGAGGTGCAGGAAAAATCTGGGTTTCTACAGTATAGCTTTTCTCATCAAGTGCGAGCACGCTCTTTCCAGACCGATCTGATGAAAAATCGACAAAGTCGGCGCCTGAAAAGTCTTTTACCTCGATGTACGTCCCGGAATCTGAAGCTCCGGATGTAGATCCTGAAAATACCAGCGCGCCTAAATTCGTAGGGAACTTTGAAAGAACGTAATTGTCAAATCCCGTAAGACCGTTTAAAAACTTTTCTAATTCTTTTCGTGATCCATCGAAAGGATAGTGATTGATAAGGCTGTTAAAGGTGACATTGACATTAGCTTGGGCAGAATTAAAAAATGTATGATTTTGAAACTTGCTAAAATCAACTGGGATTTGTTGGGTTGATTTTATTCCCGTACTTTCATCGTAAATGAAATAGTCTTCATAAGATATCCCGGCATCAAGTTCAGCCTGGGTAATGAATCTAACTACTCCTGCTCCACCGCCTTCATCCCTCACGACGGAAGGTCTAAAAACGCCTGGGCGCTGGTTTTGTAATCTGTCTTTCGAAGACATTAGGGATCTATCCTAAAAGTTCCTCCGACATTTTTGAATATTTGAGTTGAGTTATCTCTCTTTATCTTCACATCAATTGTGAAAACTCTTCCCATGTCCAGGTCGTCGGTAAAAATATCAAAATACATTCCTTTTGAATCGGTTGACATAAGGGTACCATTATATCCGTCGCCATCATCAAAAGGAATAACTACATCGTCTGAGTATGTGTCTCTAATTCTATAATAGCACTTAGTTAGAATCATGCTAGATCGATAAAGCGGAAGCTTGAGGGCTTTTACTTGTTCGTCGGCATCAAAAGCAACCATTCTTAGCCTGACTTTTTGTCCAGACTTATAGACGCCCTTAAGATTTGCTATATTCAGGGTGTACCTAACAGGATCATTATCAAATGCGGTTGTATCAGAAGCCATAACTTTAAGGCTTCCCGTATGGTAACCTACTGTTTCATCTATAGACTGCCAAAACGTTGTGAATGTTACTGATCCGCTGTCCCTTATGAAATCCTCAAGCGTATTGTTATTGTCTACAGAAGAAGAACCAAAGCTATCGATAGCAAATGAAGCTGAGTATACGCCCGTGGAAGACAAAGTTCCTCCAGGGTAAGAATGCTGCGATGCTAATACTACTTTCTGGTATGACCCCGTCTGCAATTTTAAATTCATGCAATCGTCGCCTGAGATCTGGGTTAGGGCGGCGCCTGATACTACGTTTGCCGCATGCCCTCTTTCAAAATTGTTTAGAAAGATTGATCCTGAGAGGTTAAAAAAGAAGGACTTATGATAATCTTGAATAGTGTCGTCATATCTAACGTCTAGAGAGGGCTGTTTTCTTGTGTTGCTATTATGACGAGATGCAAAGCGCTTAACAAATCTAGTTTTTGTATCTGTCTCTTGCGTTCCTGAAAAGGATATTCTAAATCCAAAGTCAGGTATCTGGTTTGCTAGCGTAGCAGAAACTACCTTTGTCACGTCAACAGAAAGATCCTCAGTACCGTCCAGGAAAGTCTGTTCGCTGTACAAGAAACCGACGCCGTCTCCGTCGTTTAAGTTACCAGATGATATTATATCCAGATCCGATGCACCCAAAAGACCTTGCTTATTTGCTCCTGTAAGGTGCCAGGTCGTGGGAGATGCATTTGTCACAGATGATGTGATAAAATTGGCGGCATCAATGTCTTGAAACTTAGCAACATCTCTTCCTACGCCTTCGTCAAATGATCTGGAAAGAGGAAAGACTGCAACCTTGAAATTAGAAGGAAGAGATTGACCCCCATACACATCATGAAGCTTTAGATCACATCTAAAGGAAGTACTGTCTATGTCAAGTATGCTTCCCGTGAGAGCGCGCAAGGGATTCAAGTCAAATTTTATTAGAATTCGAGTAAGCTCAATCGGGGTATCATCACCTGCGATCTTATTCTCGTTATAGAGTTTAAAAAGATCTAGCGTAGCTGCTTCGCCCACATTGGAATCAGTTGCCCTAAAACTATTACGAATAATCTTATTAGTAATGTATGTGTCTTTAGTAGCCTTTAGTCGTCTATACATCTATGTACCTCAAACTATCGCACCTTTAATATCTAGGCTAGGAAATTTAACTTCAAAAATTCCTCCCTCGGGAGGAAAGATCAACCCCTTGCGTGTATTAGAAGGCATATTGTGGATAACCTGAGAGTAATTTCTAGTGCCTTCGCTACCTGTCTTATTGACAACCTTTAAATCGACGACAGAAAGAACTCCCGGGGTGTTATAAACTAAATTGATCAAATCAGACTGCCTTATCGGTTCTCCGATTTGAAAATTTTCAACATTAGTGTAGTTAATAATTTTTCCAATACAAGATCTAAGAACTGCATCGGGACTAAAATTTGGATCAACTGCTATTTTAAATTCAGTGCCTATATTGACTACCGGAGAATCAAGTATATCAATAGCATCTGATATCAACCTGAACTCGTTCAGATACGTCACTAAATTTTTCTTGAGAGCATCAGGAGAAAGCGTGAGCCTTCCGTCGATATCTCTATTGACTATAAAAAGAGAAGTTGCTAGGGGATTCCTGGGGCTGGGAGATACTCCGGCCCTAAAAACCCTTCCAAATGTTGAAGGCATCGTATAAATTCTAGAAAGCAGATCTTGCTTGCTTACAATTCTATTTTGAGAATTTTTTGCTGCTGAGATAAGACTTCTTATTTCCTCGATTGTGAGAGGATCTTCTCCTCCCGATGCCTCGGCATCATTTGTAACAAACAACGACGCCCTAACTGCTTGAGCTTCAGCGGCTGTTGGAGATTTTTCAAATACCATAATAAGCCCAGAAACTGAGCTTATTGACCTAGCAGATACGTTATGTGTCAAGCCTCCGCCGGATCTATACTGGACTTGAAGTGTGGTATTCCTGGGCGATAGGCCAAGCGTTCGTGTTTTCAGAAGATTATTTGGGTCTATGGTAAATTTAGAAAATGTCTTCTTGCCGAAAAGAGGGAGTGCCAATTCAGATGGGTCAGGAATAAGATCACCATCAAGTGTTCCTGGATTTCCAGATCCGAATCGAAGCGTAGTTAACCCTGTGGTTGAAGATCCCTCTTTTACAAATCGACGAGGTGCCGATTTTATGGCAATCATGTCATTGACAATTTTATTGTCGTCATCTAAGTTGGGAATTGCTGTAAAAACAGTGTCTTGTGTAAGCGCGTCCACTTCATAGTATTCGCTGCCGTCATCATCCCTAACGTCTAATATCTCGCTTACGTTACTATTGGCAAGAACAATAGTTCTAAAGGGTATATGTTCATCAGGAATTGTGAAGTTTTCTGTTGCTCTTTCTCCTGAGACGCAAGTTCCTTTTCTTGATACAAAATAATTTTTAGGAGTTCCACCTGAGTTGAACTCGTTTACTTCTACTTCTGCTAAAAATTGATTTAACTCATTTCTTTCTGCAAAGTCTAGGTCTTCTGTTAGTTCAAATGTAATTCCACTGTCAGAGGAAACCGTTGTCCCCTTCTTGATCACGGGCAATGAGAATTGTCCAGGTTGGTAAATTGTTCCAACTTTTTGAGAAGCGACCTTTAGTGTGAATGTTACTTCAGATACAGCGGGTGAGGCTCCTCTAATATCTACACCCGCGTTACGCGCGAGGCGCTCGATATTTTCTCTTTCAACAGCAGTCTCTGGATCAAGCTCTCTAAACTGGTGATCTAGGTAAAACGAGGTTACGTCTCCGACATACGCTGCCATATCCAGGAACAAACCACCAAGTGAGGCTTCCGAAAAGTCCTGGATTCTATCTGGGAAATACGTCTGGGCATAATCGAGTAACTGCGAACGAAACTCTCCAAAATCCTTGTTTAAAAAAGATCTGTTTCTAATTGCAGTCAACCTGTTTTTTGTATTTGTCGACAATTATTATCCTCCTGCAGTGAGCAAGATGCTCATCTTTTTACCTGTCACGCCTAGCGCAGGTATTCCGTACGCCAGGGTGATTGCTATGGTCGCAAGACTCTTACTCGTTGATCTATTATCAGTTGCTACCTCAAAAGTCTCCAGATCAATAAAGGGCAAATATTTTCTTGCTGCCACCTTAATTCTTCTCATGCACTCAGATTCAAAAGACGCGCCTGTCAAAGAAAAAAGTATGGGTTGCAAATTTGCGCCAAAGTCATATAAACCTAATCTTTCTCCGTGGTTTGTCAAAATAAGGTTTCTTAAGTTATCCTCAATTTGATCTTGTAATGCATAGTGCATCTCAAAAATATCTTGCTGTGTAGTGCTCAGCCTTAAGGGGGTAGCAATACCGATAGGTGTGGGTGAAACGTCTGATTGACGATTTTGATATTCGTCGAGTTTCTCACCCACGTTCTTAAAGCTTATAGCTGCCATTTTGCACACAATCCCGTAGATAACTAACTACTACACTGACTTTATTAATCAGTATTCATGCCCAACAGTTAAATATGCACTACATGAGAGTACTGACAACTGCACCAGTTGATGGCGGTGCGGTATTAGAACCTGCCCCAGTAAATGTCGAACCTAAAAAAGAAGTGTGAATAACAGTAGCCATCGCATTGATCACATCATCCTCCTCACCTCCCCCGATTCCTACAGCAAGGGGCGCAACCAACAGAGGTGGCACAGCCATCACTGCGGCTCCGGCGGCTGTGACGGTGGTGCCGGTGAATGCAATAAATGAAGCCGCAGTATATGCCATAATCCCGCTCGTGATGGCAGTCATCGCCACATCTTGTGTGTTCATGCTGGTAAGAATAGTTGACTGAAGCGCGGGCTTTCCTGCTTGAGCGGTTTGGACTTTTAATTTCTTGCCTACCACAGATGCGTCAGGTGCTGGAACTGGCGTGGCAAATGGTGCAGATACTAAGACTTCAGCATCCGATGCATAAGAAACAATGGCGTCAGCAATAAAGCCTGCGATATCGGACTGTGAGTTTTTGGCTTCACTTACCTTTACATCTTTGCCGTCAACTTTTTTAGTGCTTTCTTCTACTTCTTTGGCTTTGGTAAATGCTTCTTTTAGCCCATCTACCAGCTTTTGTTTACTAAGAGCCATTACTTGGTTCTTGCATTTTTGCTTAAGAAAGTATCAAGTTGTCCCTTTACCCTGGCTATCTCACTGACTATTGCGGGATTTAGAATCCCGGGACCCGTACCAGTAGCAACAAAATTGGCTGCATTTTGCTCAAATGAAGAGAGTAAACTAGAGAGGAGATCTCTGAGTATTGAACCTAGGACTAGTGGTTCAGTAGCATTGTTGCCAATATAGACCTGCGTACCTTCACCGTTCGCAGCTTCTTTACCAGATCCAATGAGTATAGATGGGCTGTCGATGACTAATGTTCCGTCAGGATTAAACTGGATGACACCCTGGTCAATTGAGTGCCCTTCTTCGTCTCTTGTTCCTTCTTTGATTATGCGAATGCTGCCGGCGGTGGTGACTTCAGAAGATATTGCACCTTCTTCGTCTCTTTGTTGAGCTGCAACTATTCTTATCTCTTTGGCACGTGATATCACGTAAGCAGAATTATCTACGGGAGCAGAGGTAAATTCTTCACCTATTTTTGGAAGAAGCTTAGGCTCCTCATATCCAAGGTTCTTGTCACCGTCTGTCTTCATAGAAATATAAACTCGAGAAAGATCCTTAATAAAACTGGTGTCTCCCTCGTTTATTTTTTGCGAAGATTCACCTTCCACCAAAGCCCAGGATCTCTTTTCTTTCTCTGTCTCACCTTCATGGGCATTTGCAACCGTAGTTATTTTTTCTGGATCGAACTTAAAGCTTTCGCCCTCTCTAATCAGGGCTCTTCCGGCGACCATGTCAATAGTGCCTGCTTTTGCATCTCGACGAGGTCTTTCAAGAGGAGCCTCAGATTTGTAATTTACGTTGGACTCACCGTTACCGGGATTAGGTCGATCCTCACCTACACAGATCAGGGCATTATTAGAACCTTGAATTACTATATCACCAGGGCGCTTGGTAAATTCCGGAACAGGCTCTCTAGTCGTCCTTCTATTAGATTGAGATTCTATGTAGATTCTGTTGTAATCATTAGTGGCCGGCAAAGTGTAAGTGTTTACCAACCCTGGATTTTCAGGATCATTAGAATAAATACCATTGTGAAACGGCGGGGGTGCCAGCTGGGCTGGCTGTTTTCCTTTTTGCTGGTTAACATATTCCTGGCTTCGACCTCGATCGGCGTGAGTGAAATTTATATCGTCTGCATAGTCAGGAGCTACTACTCTTGACATCCAGTATCCGCTACAAATTAATTCTCCGTCGACTGCAGAAACTCCTTTCGGCACCTCGCTCTTAGTTACGCTGAATTGACTTTGTAGCGCTTCAGAGATAATCCATACGTTTTCTCCTGGCTTTACTGGGAGGGATAAATGCTGGGAAAAAAGAGGATAAAAAAGCTTTGCGCCACCGGAGGCTGCATTTGTATCGTCTAGCAAGATAGCAATCACGGCATTTCTCGGAGCCATCTTGAGCTGCCTTCTAAGAGGACCTGGTAGACTAGTCTTCAAATAGGGAGTAGGAGCATTTCCTATCTTCTTGAGAAATACATCAAGAAAGTCATCATTTTTGAATTGAGCCGGGTTATCAACAATTTCCAGGACCAATGCCTGCTTGATGACTGTTGAATTTTGATTAAGTACGGGGAGGACGTCACCGCCATATTTTAAATCTTCCATGCTCATAATTTACTCTGACGGTTTTATTTTCACTGTATCCATCTTGCTGTACACGTCGTCTAAGTCAATATCTTCTTCTTCGACAACGATATCAGATTTTTGCATAAGCTCTGCCAGTTTAACAAGCTGGTCGTTTGATTTTGCCATTCTTTCTAGGTATTTTGATACTGTAGTTCCGTACAGGATATGTTTTTCCGGGTCGGCTGTTATTTCCTTCCACAGATTAGTAACCAGCATGCTGGCTTTCTCCCTATCCTGGAAGGCATTCTGGTATATTTCTGTCCAAATCTCTTCTTTAGATTTTGGATCATTCGAAGAAGATTCTGAACTCATCGTTTTCTTTCAATGCTCTATATTTTTTCTTGAGGTTGGATATCGTAGTCGTAAGCTGCTTGGGTGATAGGCCGCTCATCTCTCTAAGATAGACAAAAACTGCACGCTTATTTAGAAACTCTAAATCATTTGCGTTTTCAAACAGCGTAGTGATTGCGTTGATGCAAGCTTTTTCATTGTCAGTTCTTGCCTCTCCCGTAAGGTGCTTAAGCATACCAAATATCAGCCTAAGATCATCTTCTTTTACCAGAGATGCTACGGGGCTATCTACTAAATTTTTTTCTTGATAGGAGCGTCTTTCTCCTGAAGAAAACATTCTTTCATCTTCTATACTTACGCTTCTTCTTAAGAAAGCAGTCTTCTGCTTAGACTTAATAATTAAAAAGTTCTTTGCAACGACATTGAAATATGAAAATGCCTTTGTCCCTCTCGAGGGATCAAACTTATAAAGTGTCTCATACAGAAAAGTAACGCAGTCATTTTTTAAATCCTCATAAGATTCATGAAGTGATGTGAACTTATGAATGAAGATTAAGTTTTCTGAAAGCTTGTCAAATGCCGGTAGAATAGACTCAGTGTAGATTTCATTTTTTTCTTCGTCAGTTTCTGCCGCCTGGAATTCTTCGATTGCTTTCTGTGTACCTTCATTAAAATACAGCTTTATCTGCTTTTTCTTTTGCGCTACTTTTGGATCTGTATTTTTTCTTCTACGCTTACCTTTGCCTTTTTTGGGAGTTGTCAAATCTCATTCCTCTTCTTGATCGACTTCGACATTAGCCAAGTCGCTGGCGACGCTCAGTAAATAGGTATTGACCATGCCAATCTGCCTATGAACTTCTCTAATTTCAGGACTGTCAAAAAAAAGAGGACGCTCTAATATCTCGCTAATTACGCCATAAGACTCATCGATCTTATCTAGCGCGAGCTCTATCCTATCTTCAAATTGAAATACAGTTCTTGCAAATCGAACTATAAAAAAGAACTGGATTACGCATATTACGCTTAATGTTATCAGCCCTATGAACATAACAGCTTATAAAAATGCTCTTGGTATTTCCCCTGAATTGAATCAAAGCTGTGACTTTCAAGGATTACCTCCTGGTGTGCACGAGCTCTTTTATCATAAACAGAATAATACTTATAAAGCTTTTCTAACTCCTCAGATGCAGATTTTTCACTGGCTTCTGCCCACTTCATTCCCTTGATAAACAGGTTACCGTCAACTTTGGAATCGCTAATCTCTACAAGATCATATTTGATATTCAAATAAGAATCTCTTGTCATGTAATCAGTATGGGCTGACCAGCGTGTCGCGGCGATGGGGACTCCGCATGCAGCTGATTCTAAGATCGGTAGTCCGAAGCCTTCGCCTCTTGTCATCGTTACAAGGGCTTTAACTTTCGGGTGCTTATAAAGATCCCGTAGATCGTCATCAGACATATTTCCATGCAAGAGATAAACTTTTGGACTTCCCTTATGACCGATAGATTTTAGAGCTGCAGTCAAAACTCCCTGGATGTGCTTAAAATCCATGATTGTAGATCGTCCTACATTAGACTTTAGAATAATCCCGACATCTTCCTTGTCTTTGAATGTATTGATCAGAACCTTAAGCGTGTTGAAAATATTTTTTCTATCATCTTGAAAATTCATCGCTGTAAGCTGCCCGAAAACAAGGAAGTTGAAGTCGGTGTTAAAGTCAAATTTTTCAAGATCTGGTTCTTGGGTGAGAACATCCGGAAAAGACTCTGGGATAACAATAACATCCTTGTTTATTCTTCCCGTATTTGTAAAGCATTTCTTGGCATGCTCGGACGGAACTACTACAGCATTCATAGAGTTTACTGCGTTTATCCAGGCAGGGTGACACCTATCCGTCTCTATTCCTGCAGTTATTCCCACATTATACTTGGCAATATCTTGCCACTCATTTGGAAGAATCACCTGGAAAGAAACGTCGGCGCCCTGGACCTCTGGTCCCGAATATTTGAAAATTTTACCAATTAATCCCTCAAGTGCATCACCATTAGTAAACCACGTAGTATCACCCCAGGGTACACATTGGATTGTCAAGTTTATCTGGTTAGCTTCTGCTAATCCGATGAGCCAGCGTGCCACTTGCCTACTGTGAACCCCGTATCCGCTTTGGGTAAGAACGGGTGCTCTTAAAACAACTTTTCTCATTTTCCTGACATCTCTTTCATTCTCCAGGGCTTATAGATTTTTTCCCTGTCATTCTTCCAGTCTTCGATGAGCTTTGTTAGGCTCTCATCCCACAAATCAACAGTCTTTTGAAGCTTAAATTCTGACAGAACATATTCTCTAGCTTTTTGACCTAGTTTCTTTCTACCTTCTGGGCCGAGTTCATACATCTTCATAAAAGCCTCAGAAGTACTTTCGTTTTTACAGTAGTCTTCGTAGATATAAGGGACCATCTGGCTCCCCACAAGAGATCTGACATCAGGATCTAGAGCTATTCCGTTCTCAGATCCATCTCTATGGTCTACTACCTGCCTTGTCAGGCCGCCTGTCTTGAGTGCTATGATCGGTTTTCCGCACTGCATTGATTCTAGTGTAGTTAACCCAAATCCTTCATTCAAGGCAATATTGACACAGAAATCAGATATGTTATGAAGGATATTCATTTGATTAAAGTCTATCCTCTGCGCTGATATCGAGACGTTATCAACAATACCAAGTAGCTCCATTGTGCTCTGTAGATTTGGGCCCTCTTGATCAAAAGGATCAGTGTGCATGATCAAAGTTGCATTTCTATGACCGTGCTTTTTCTCAAGATCATCTAAAAACATCTTCCAAGACATCAAGACATCATTTGGTCTTTTTCGCTTAGCATTTCGATTAATCCAGATTCCAGTAAAGTGATCTAGTCTATCTTCACCTAAAAGAAGCTTCTTATTTTTGGTGACTTCCTCAGGCTTCATGGGAAAGTAAATGTCTTCCGGGAGGGCGTGAGGTATGAAGTTAGTTTTTGATGGGTGTCTTTCACTAACAAGTTCATAGGTCTTGTAGGAGTGACAATTAATAAGATCGGTTGACTGGTAGAACACATTATTAAATTCTGGGTATGGATCGTTATCCCACACATGCCAATATGCGATAGGACAAACCTGATGTATCTCATCTTCCATCTGCCAAATCCAGACAAAAAACCGCGGGTCTGTGAAAAGAAGAAGCACATCTGGCTTTTCAACTGCTAAAAGCTGCCGAATCGTGTCTCTGTCGCCGAAGCCATCAACAGGTTTAATTAAGATATCTGGGTGAGGCTGCGCCATATCGTAATTTTCGTGCTTAATGGCAGCACCCAGTTGCCTGATCATCCAATCGCCCTTTTCAGCGAGCCCAAGCGATAAAAATCTAGACTGACACCCAACACCTGACGTGCTTAGTAAGTGATCGCTCAGCAATAAAATTTTCTTTTTTTTCATCTAGTCCCCAGGGTTGCGTACTATCATACACACACTATTAATTTTTATAAAAAATCAAGAACCGCTACAGTGCTCCGTACCTTTGAACTCACACCAACGGCATGCACTGTAATTTTTTGGAAAGAAACCTTTGCGCACTGCAGCAAGCATCGATCTCACAACCTTTGTTGCTTTCTCTAGCTTGGCCTCAGAACCTGATACTTCAACAAGCTCACAGCGCTTTCCGTTCTTCCCGTCTCTCTTGAGGAGGACAAAACCTATCTTTACATCTTTGGGATTGACGTTGTGTTTCTCAGCCCAAAAGTGCTTGTAAAGAAGAAGCTGCATTTGATAATTGAAGTCTTGCTTCTTTTGAGGTCTCCATCCCCAGCCTGCAGTTTTCCAGTCAAGGAGCCATATCTTTGGCTGTCCTTTCTTGTTCTTATTAATGATGACTGCATCGATGAAACCTTTAAACTGCATCTCATCATTCTGGATTACTTCGTAGAGCTGCTCTTCAGCTTCTACACCTTTCCACCCAGGGAAAGTCTCATCTAAGAAACTGGGGACATCGTCGAGAATGTCAGAGGCTATCTGCTTCCATTGTTCGCGTTCAGGAGAGTACTTGCAGAAACCGTTAGCTTCAACGTACTCTGTAATTCCCTCTTGATTCTCATCCCAGTAATCATCGATTTCTTTAAATGCTAACTCTTTGTCTATCTCTCTGGTCTCGATGTAGTGCTCGCAAGAAGCATGAACTCCGGTTCCAAAACCAAGATAAGGAGAAGGGTCAAAAGTACCGATCTTGTCAATGTGTGTAAGCTTATGCCGATACGGGCATTCTTTCCAGGCAAAAAGCTCAGAAAATGAGATATGGGGTTTACCGGTAGGGAATATCATATTCTAATAGTATACCAACTAATAAGAAAGTACAGTATCTTCTAGTCGGTGATTAGGTGACCATCCTAGAATTTGTGTGGCCTTGGAGATATCAGCCATAGTCTCACGTGCCTCACCAGATCTCGAGGGTATGTAATGCTTTTCTCCTCCTACAAGATCTGCAACCTGGTTTATGGAGTAGTTTCTACCGGTACCAATATTAAAGAGTCCGTGATACACTTTTGAATCAGCAGCCATTATATTTGCGCGGACAACGTCTTTGATATAGGTAAAGTCTCTACGCTGCTCTCCGTCGCCTACAATAGTTAGTTTTTCTCCTGAATCTTTCATTCTTTTGAAAAGACCTACGACCGGTGCGTACTGTCCTTTAAGCGGCTCCCTTGGACCATACACATTAAAATATCGCAATGTGATTGTGCTTAAACCGTATAGGTCTGAGAACATCTTACAGAGCTCTTCCCCCTGCTTCTTGGAGAGAGAGTAAGGTGTCAGACAGTCCGGTATCATTTCTTCGTGGTGCGGAGGCTTATTTTTGTGGCCGTAGCAAGAAGAACTGCTGGAGTAAATTACCTTTTTGACTCCTGCATTTTTGGAGTGATTAAGGACTTTACTAGTGCCGAGAACATTAGCATCAAATGCCCCTGATGGGTCATCGATTGTCGGTTGTATTCTGGATCTAGCTGCAAGGTGAAACACTATATCAACTCCCGAATAAAGCGTTGCTGTTTCATCATCACAGATATCAAGCTTGTGATATTCGGCGGCCTCGAACTTATAGAACTCATGGTTTTCATTCGCGGATTCGTCGTCAATCACGACAACATGACAACCCATGGTCAGGAGTTCTTCAACAACGTGAGAACCTATAAATCCGGAACCTCCAGTAACCAGTGCTTTCATTAATCCTCCGATACTGCTCGGCCGGACATTGCTTCCCAGTCGCGGTGCTCGGGGGATCTTACCTCAAGATTTTTAGCCCAGACAGATTGCAATACGCTGGGATCAATGCCTTTTTCTCTTGCAAGAAACATTAAGGCATTAATATCTTTCGGAAAGCAGTGCCCACCGAATCCGTATGACCCATCTGGTCCAGGAGATGAAAAGTGAGACTTTCCAATTCTTGTATCATAAAGACCGTACTCAACTACTTTATCATAATCAATATTTGTCTTCTCACAAATCTGTCGTATCTCATTAGAGAAACTAACTTTTGTAGCAAGAAAGCAATTTGTAAAGTATTTTACCATTTCTGCAGTATTAGAACCTGTCTTAATAATTGACGCATTAGGAAATGCTTTGGCAAAAATAGTCTTCATTTTTGAAGTTCCCGGGCGTGGACCCCCAAGAATAATTCGAGTTTGCGTCTTATAATCATTAATAGCGTTTGCCTCGGTAAGAAACTCTGGATTAAACACAACCTGGATGTTCTTTACTTGCCTATTGAGCCTTGCTGTGGTTCCAGGAGGAATTGTAGACTTAATAACAGCAACGCGGTTCTTTAGCTTATTAGCACCGCAGATCTCATCAATCTCTTGAATGACACCTTCAACGATACGTGTATCACACTCACCAGACTTTCTCATCGGAGTAGGTAGACACACAAAAATGACCTCGCAATCACGAGAGAGAACTGCTAAACTCTCAACAGCAAAATCCTCTGCTTTAAACTTATCGTAAGTTGCAAGATCAAAGAAGTCTCGCATTCCTTCTCGAACAGCTGTTCCTACAAATCCCTGTCCGCAAATACCAATCTTCATATCAGCTCCCTAATCCTATCTTTACGTCATCCGATGTCAGTAGAACATCATCATCAATATCTTGTGAAGCAGTTGTTCCCAAGATCTTACTAAATACTTTCGGTGATATCCCAGTGCCCGGTCGCTTGCACCCAATATTATCAGATGTGAAAACTTCTCCAGCCTTAATGGGCTTTAGAGATACGACGCTTCTTCGAGCATACATTTTGGCGCGCTCTTCACTTTCAGTACATTCTTTAACTTCAGATGTACCCATCATTACATGTGACAGGTCCATAAGACGAACAATTTCTTTAACTTGGGCTGGATCCACAGAAAGCCAATGGTCGGCGCTTTTATCGAGCGTCTTGTCTACAGTGTAGTGTTTTTCGACTACGTTTGCACCGAGCATAAGGCTGAATGCAGGCGTCTCAACAGCCATAGTATGATCTGAAAGTCCGTATACATATTTTTCACCAAACTCTTCTTGGATAGACTTTATCATTGACAAGTTTATTTGATCGGGATCAGTCGGATACTTTAAATTGCAGTGCATGATAACAATCTTATCGGTTCCTGCCTTTTCTAAGACGCCTACAGCATCTCGAATATCTTGCAAGTCTGCGGCGCCCGTGGAAAGCATTACAATCTTTTTCTTCGATCCCACATGCTTTAAAAGGGGGTGATTGGTAACATCACATGATGCAATCTTATAAGCATTGATGCCGACTCTATCTAAGTAGTCTGTAGCCTCATCATCAAACGGAGTAGACATAAACTCAATGTCATACTCATCGCACATTCTCTTTAGTTCAGCATGCTCAGCTTCCCCGAAAGAATCTAAATGAGAGTAAGAATCAAATTGTGATCCATCCTCTTCGAGCTCGCCTTCCCAGTCCCAGAATCTAGGCGCATCTTTCGTACAGAGATTTGCTGCCTTATATGACTGGAACTTTATTGCGTGAGCTCCTGCCATTGCGGCTTCCTTAATAAGGCGCTCACCGAGATCAAGAGACCCTAAGTGATTTACCCCTGCCTCTGCGATGAAAAAAGGTTTCCCTGATCTTATTTTTTCCCACAGAAAATCTAATTCATTCATTGATGTATCCTAAACATTATCCACATGTGCTACTGCACCTCCGGAGGCTAAGTGCTTTGCTGCTATTTTATCAAGAAGATCTGGCAGCACTCCTATGTTTTTACCACCTCCACCTTCACCGGGAATTGGTTTCCCTGGATGGGCGGCGATGCACATGATGATATCAAATTTTTCATCTTCTCCTAGCATAGCCTCAAAATTCTCAGCCTTCGACATTAAAAGACGAGTGCTAGCATCAGGTAACATATTTTTGATCAGCTTGTGAGTAAGATCTAAGTTGTTTAATGCGCTTAAGGCGCCGGCAGATGTTGCGCATACCATCAGCATTGCAGCAAAATAGTTTGATACTTCGGCGCTTTCAGGAATTCGAAGATTTTTATCGAAGACTTTGCCTACCTCAAATAGGCCGATATTCTCGCTACTCAATACGGCCCCTAACACTGGTTGCGCCACCTTAGGCTCGAACAGGCCTCCTAATGATTCCTGGACTCTGGCTATAGTAGTTAGGTCAAACAAATCTATTCCTGTGAATTTTGTGACATTATATTTGCTTAGAATAGGCCAGTACGCACAGTGACCACACCCGATATCAAGAACTCTAATATCTTTTTTTCCGGCTTTGCTTTCGATAAGCATCTCTCTCAATCTTTTTGAACTCTCCCACACTGACTGCCATCTTTTTTCTAAATCTTTGGTCATTGACCAGCGGTTAAAAAGAAAATGACTTTCAATCTCCAGGTCTCTAATTTGATGCATACCGAGCCGGTAATTTACAGAGCGGTGCTCATGCTTGTCTATAAAAGCATTCATTTGAGCCTGGATGTTCAGAATTTCTTTTCTTGATAGCCCGTGATCCGGGAGATCTTCTAATTCACTCATCTTTTAACTCTTCCTGGGACTTAAGCTTTTTATCGATTTCATTCTTTAGCAATTGGCGTTGCTCTGCATGGGATGAAAGGGAACCTTGTCGCTTACAATACCTGTAATAAGGTAATCTTAATCGGTGACCGTCAAAGTTTTTAATATAGCGTAGAATGAGATCATAGTCTTCTCTGTTTCGGAGCGTCTCATCGTAAAAACCAACGGCGTCTAGGTACCTTCGCCTAAACATCACTCCAGCGCCGTGATCAAGAAGTTTATCAAGCGTATTAATTTCTTGCTTGCGACTCAAGTCTTTCTCAACAACAATCTGATCACAATAGACAAAACCGATATCATCGTTCCACTCTAAAACTTCTGACATTGTGTGAAGAAAATTCTTATTAATAAAATCATCGCCATCAACCCGGACCACATACTTTCCACTGCTAGCAGATATCCCCTTGTTAGATGCCGCAGATACACCGCCATTCTTTTCAGACTTGATAGCCGTTACGAGGCCCTGGAATTGTGAGATTACTTCCCATGAACTATCCGTGGAGCAATCATCCACAACAATAACCTCATATTGTTTTTCTGGTAGCGTCTGGTTGATACAGCTATTGATTGCCCGGCTAATGTATTTTTCGAGGTTATAGCAAGTAATGATTACACTGACGAGGATGCCCGGCTTTTTTTCCATCTTATAGCTTTCTCATCATCTTATCCTCAATGACCCTTACGTCATCTATTGTGTGAACATCTATGTAATCAGTTATAACTACACCTTTATACACTGACAGTGCTTTTTGATTTACGCATCTTCTTAGCATGACATGTACTGCGGCGTCCTCGATTCCTTCCTCATCAACAGTGAAAACTTCCCAAAGATCATGATCTTGTAGCTTTTTTATGCACTCATCGATCTTCTCAGATGTTATCTGGGGAGAGTTTGCTTGCACTCTTACCAACACATCAAACTCATCTCCCGTTTGTCTCTCGGACCATTCTAGGGCGTGTGAGAGTACATCTTGTGTCCAGACGTGATCTTCGGATAGCTCGCCAGGTCGATCGATTACTTTTGCACCATATTGAATAGCAACTCCTGCAATTTCTTCATCCTCAGTCGAGACGTATATGTTTTGATCATCCAGGTACTGACTTCCTTTGCAAGCTTCGATCGCATAGCTCATGAGGGGGCGCCCGAGAATAGGATAGATGTTCTTTCTATGAAGGCGCTTGCTTCCTCCTCGAGCTGGAATGACAGTCAATATTCTCAAAGCTCTACCACTTTCACAAACTTATCACCAGACCGCGAGTGGCCGGCGGTGGCGATGGATTTGTAATCGGGCTTCAGGGGAACCGAACAAGACCAAGAGTTTCCTTCTTTGTGTACCGCCCCCTCAATATGCTCGAACTTATTCGACGATGTGAGAGCGAAAATAAAAGCCTTTTTCTGGTAGGGTCGGGAAGAGAAAGAAAAAGCTATTTCTTCTGGGTATTGTCTGATATTGACCTCTACTTTCTCAGGCTGGATCTTTGCGATATGCTGCAAGGCAGCTTTGGCATCACAATATGAGAAAGGCACATTAAACTTAGCAGCAGCTTTCTCGATCATTTGAATCGCCCGATAAGTCTCAGGTCTCATGTCTCGATGGTCGTGACTGAAATACGAGAGAAGTACAGGCTGGTCAAACTGCTTAGCGTAAGAAAATGCTTCATCCACCTGCCACTGCTCTAGGCTGTGCAGTCTAGACTCAAGATCCACAGATCGAGCAATCATTCTCTTCATCTTGCCGGGCTGAGTTAGATCATCTGTGTCGGGGTGATAGTATCCCCAGTGAGACGGGGCGCCGAACCAGTTAAAGTCAAAGATGTTCGTAGTAGGAGTAGACCTATGAGACACACGATTGGAATAGTCAAGCATGAAATGATCTTCAAGCCAATGAGAACACTTGTTGTCCTCGATCGTTCCTCCTGCCCGATAAACCTCCGGAAAATCATTTCTCTCTAAGGCTCTACGGCCAAGAATCTCATAGTGGATATCAGACTCATCCCAGTCAGGACTCCACTGGTCACCGATTCCGCTTTCTGGAGGCTGGTGATAGTGCCAGTGGAAAAAATCACGTGAAGTGTTTAAAGACTTTATGTTGTCGTATGTGTCGTGAAACTCTTGAATCCTATTTTTTGGGTTGGTCTTGAAACCCATAAAATCCATAATAAACCAGTTATAAACGTATGGGTTTCCTGCTGAGTCAATGTACTTTTCTCTAAACTCTGGGCACGTTATCTCCCGAAGAGATGCCTTAATATCGTGCCAGTTATCCATAAACTCTTTAGAGCCGTCAGGTCTGCGCCTAACATCACCACCGATGGGCCCTTCAGTATCAATACAGTGAACGACTAATACTTTTCCTGATTCAGAGGAGCCAGCCATACTTTATCATCCCGCTTTTACTTCCTTTAGAAACATGGAAGTCATACACTTCGCCAATCAAAGAAAATCTCTTTCTTATGAATTGTAAAAAATCTTGATCAAATTTACATTCAAACTTATCGATCGACATTCTTTCTCTGAGTTTTGCTGCTAGCTTTGATTCTTCCGCGGCTAGTTGATTTAGATAACTTAAGAGTATTGGAAAACGATTGTGATCAAACTTATAATAGCTTGAGATCTTTGCATTTCCAATGATTGAGGATTCAAGAACCTTACAAAAAGAAGAAAATTCTTCCCATGCAGCTTCACAGGCTGCCAAGTAAGATTTTAGTACTTGCTGTAGATTAATAACTTTGAAATTACTTCGTAGATTATCTGTCGAAACACGAACAAATTCTTTTCCCGTTATTAATTCTACGTTTTTAATGGATCGGTCTGCAGACTTTAAATAAAGAAGTATTTGGTGAGGAGAAAGTGATTCAATATCAAGGCTCTCCAAAAGCAATATTCTTTCAGGAAGCCATTCCAGAATTTCTACAATCTTAAAGTGATCGCTATTACTTCTAACAAGATCAGTTTTTTCCCCTTGAACAAGGTTTAAATTGAAGTTCTCAATCATAGTAATTCTAGACATGCAATCTTTGGGCATGACAATCACATTTCCGCCCATTAAAAACTTCTCAATCTCAGGTGAGATAACCGGAAATTTATCCACAACAACAAAATCAAGATCCGATATTCCTGGGTGACTTATCTCTCCTGCCAGGTAAATAGTAAGACCGGGATTATCCTCACAAAATTTACGAATTGCAGCCTGATAATCTTCGTGTGTTTTCCCCTCAAGATTCAAGATTTATCTCCAAGAGCTTAGCAAATCTGGCTGCTCTTTTAAGGTAGTCTAAGCCTAGAATATCTCTTACTTCATCGGGAATAAAGTTTCCTTGATGATAGCTCTTCTTCCACTTCTTTCTTACAGTTGAGCACACATCTAGGAATTCGAGCTCTTCATCCGTGAAGTGCCTCATTATCATCTCGTAAGACTCTGACTTCCTACAATAGTTTCCTCGAAGGTTTAACCACAATGTAGGTAAAAGCATGACAACACACATCAGATACTTGAGCTGATACATTGTCTCCGGATCTTTATAATCCGCTAAGAGGTATTTTCCGTTTTTAGCGTGATGTTTCAAGATCCCATCTGTTGCAGCAGAAGACAACGTCTTTACTATTCCTAGAAACCTAGCTATCTCCTGGGATCTTGAGTCAGATTTTTGTATTCCAATAGATTTGTTTCCTAGCAGGCATTTTGAATCTCTAAGTAATTCAACCGGAAGATAAAGATCAGGAAATGACCCTAGCTCTTTTTCATGTATGAAATGAATTCCGTGGTGCTGGTACGGATCCAGTGATCTCATCATGTGATCAATCTTTTGACAAGTATTGAATGTCTTTGCTCTGCTAGGCCTTGAAAGAGACTCATGCTTTAGGATTCCAATAGAGTCAAAATCACTCCACCCGGGAATCATCCTGAGATCTGCACAGCTTCCGTGGACCAGGAAGGCTGCAAAGATTTCGCTCTTAGCTATCTCATCCTGCATTTTCAAGATGAAATCTATGTCAGGATCTGAATAATCTTTTTGATCAAGTTCACATAATTCGATTACTCGAGTTGGGTCTGCGATATCCCACGCTTCATACGTCGTCGCTAAGTGATCAGCGAACATATCAAATACAAAGTCAGGCTTATCCTTAATGACGCCATCTTTGTCTTGAAAAACCCAGTTTAAAAGATTATTTGTTGTTACTTGAAGACTGCTTAAGTTTGACATGGTCTTCCTCTATTCGATCCATTATTCGGCTTGATGCACCCTGGTGTTTTCCTGGGAAGTGAGACTGCTGGAAGCTTTTCCAGTCTTTTTTAGATCGGAGTAATTCCTCAAGCTTTTTAGTGATTAGCACAGAATCCATTTCATTAGAGCTTAAGCCATCGCAGTGAATTCCATCGAATATGTCCCCGCTATAGTAAGTCTGGTGGATTCTCTGTATACCTGGGTGATGGATCCTGTCGGGATGGAGCTGCTTTTGGAAATCGGGTGCAAGTGCTAAATAAGGCGTCTCTAGAAAAGAAAGCTCATTGATTGCTGATGAGCAAAAATGTATCACGGCACTAGAGCTAGAATACAAGGCAATGTGGCTTGATGCATCGCTGTCACTTACAACGCGGTCGAATCTAACCGAATCCTTGAAGTTTCGACTATATTTTGCTCTTGATTTCAATATTAGCTCAAATCTATTTTCATCACACCATGATCTCAGCCTAGTCAAGATTGACTCTACACTTTTCCCTAGGCTGTCATGCCTAATGTATAGACTGTTGTGAGGGGCTAGGAAAGTTATTCTTCTATTCTCCGAGCCATCCTGAGAAAACCTGGACAGGAACTCTAGCCATGGGCTTCCATGAGATTCTAAGAAAGAATAAGATGATAGATCTTCAATTATCTGCTTAGAAGTATCAGTATTGCATAGCAAGACTGTTTTGCTATTGAAAGGATTTATCTGGTTGTAGATTTCATTCCAGCAATACTCAAGGCTATAGTTTTTCAGATGGTCATTTTCATATAAGCTTTTCCAGCCTTTGTTGAAAAGATTTATTCCAATGACAGCATCATATTCTTTTCTTCCAGATGCAAGATTTTGGACAAGCCAACCTTTATCAGGATGCTGGATCCACTTAAGGTTTGGAAAATCAGTTATCTTAGGGGAGGCATTTAAAATCACGCCTAAATCGTTTACAGAGAAATTACAAAACAAAGAGCATTCGTGCCCGCGGGCGAGGGCCTCATATAAGGCGCCTGCAACTGCTTGGAATGTTTGTGTCTTATCGATAATGAAAGCTAGTTTCATTTTTTCATCCCTTGAATTGCTCCTAGGCGAAGACCCAGCTCTGTTAACTGCTCATTTGAAACAGGTATTTCCAGGTCCTTGAAAATTTCCTCATAATCTTTTTGATCTATGACATCAACACTTTCATAAAGATCATCATTCACTATGGCCACTGGGAATTTTATGAGATTTCTAAAATACCCATTTTCCAGCGCTCTTACCATGTATTCATCTTCAGCTTTTCTACCAAGAGTATGGGCGTAGGGTCCTAGCTTCTCATAAACATCTTTTTTCATAACATGGTAGTCTGCATACCCTTTTAAGTGTGACCTGAAGAATTTTTCGTTCTTTGTCATCTTATTGTTTTGTTTTAAAAATCGATAGCCAGGTTGCGCAAAATGAACAGTGCATCCAGTTGTCTTGTCTTTTTCCAAGTGGTCAATGCAGGCCTCAAGCCAGTTAGATCGAACAACAAACAAGTGGTCATCAGGACAATCTATAAAAATATTTCCAAGAGCTATCTCTCTAGCCTGGATCTTAGCATACCTTAAACAGCTTGGATAGTCATTTTTAGGGTTCAGTACATAAGAGTATTTTTGACACGGTGGGACTAAATTCTTAATGTATTCTACGACATTTTTGTCCGTAGACCCGTTGTCAACTATAATCATTTCCAGCTTAGACATGTCATAGGTGGACGATTTAAAAAACGAATCAATACAGGTCTTTAGTCGATGAGGCCTATTGTAAGATGTTACATGTAAAGTAACCTCTATACTAGACATTTTCTACCCTCATGACTGCGCAGCGATCAATAATCTTCTTATAAGATAAATTTTCTCTAGATTTTAAAAGCTCACATACAGCCCATGGACCTCCATCAATTGCAACATATTGTGGGTCTGGCTGAATATTGTCAGATGCGTTATGAAAGACCAGATAAGATCCTTCTTTGCAATTCTCAAGACATGCTTCTGCGTCCGCTAGCGTTTGTGCATAAGTGTGATTTCCATCGATGAAAAAAACGTCACATTTCTCAGGAAGAACTTTAGTTTCATTCTCAGATCTTCCTTTGTGAAGCGTAAAATCTTTACAACCTAGATTCTGAAGCGCAGCTTCAAGCTCTTTGCAAAATGCTACATTGAGAATATTCCACTTATTATAAAGGTCATGTGTCTGACCTTCCTGGATTTCACTTTGGAGATCTTCGAATAAGTCGACACCGTGCATGTGGAATTCATCTTTATTTTCTCTTAGCCATTCATTGATTATCTTGAAGTTTCCTCCGAAATAAACTCCTATCTCACAGTATCGAGGAGAATCAAACTCTCCTAAGCACTCTGTGATGGCATCAACTTCACCCTGCGTCAAGTCTGTTCTGGTTCCATAAAGCTTCATCCGAAGGTCAGTTTCATTCGTAACGCCGTGCATTTGATATGCTAATTGCTGATTGAACATTTAAGTTCCTCTCTTTCGATTTGTTTTTCTAAAATTGTTTCACAATAAGATCTGTGTCTATTCCTAGCTCAGAAAATATTCTCTCTAGGTGGTTCATGTCATCACAGTGTAAAAATTTACGACTGGGATCCATATTGACAGGAGGCAAGGTTCGATGAGCAATATTGTCACTGTATCTCGAATCTCTTCTTTTGGATGGTAAAACTTCGCACTCACTCATGTCTGAATATATGAATACTTTATCTTTGGGTACAGTTTTTTGAATTAAGTGCGAAAGTATTCCCTCTGAGCACAGGCCTTGCATTGTTAACCTAGAAACATATTCTATCTGGTCATCGTCGTTATATAGCCCGGACTCTCTCACATGCTTTGAATTTAAAATAAAGAAATGATCATCGATATCCCCGTCAGGAATCTTAGGATTAGTGCAATCCTTCCAAAATCCCCTTCCAGAAAAAAGTAAGTTGTTTTCCTGCATGTGTCTGACGATCTCTAATATGGGTGCAGGATCAAGCGCGAATGCATCGCCATGCCAATGAATCAAATAGTCAGAATTTTCGGCGGCAGCGGAAACTGATTTTTTGATTGTGTCATATTGTCTTAATCTTAGATCATTCTTTCCTCTTACGGGTATATCTAGACCTTCTACGAGTTTGTCAATTTTCAAACTAGAAAGTTTTTGAAAAGTTTCGGGATCATTGCAAGATACTGCCACATAAGGCTTCACATCTTTCCAGACATTCTCAAATACATTGAGATTAGTGGCAACAAACGCCCCTTTATTATAAACTGATATTGCGACTCCAAGCTTCACGCTCATGCCCACCTCTCTTAATTCATAATAGACTCGATCATTTTTCTAAGATGATCTTTGTCATTTCTTTTGATATTGACTGCACTGCAAGATGGATAAGGATTTGAATCTGCAAAGTCATTTACTATTATTCTTCTACAATGCATAAGTCCCATTATTAATCGATGATATTTTATTCCATTTCGATCGAGCTGGCTTTTGGTTTCATCTTCAAACTCATGGCCCCTCGAAGTAGTTAAAATTATTTCAACATTTCCAGAATCGTAAAGCTCGTTAATAATACTCTTGTTGGGGGTAATGGGATCTGTCTCTCCCCACCGGGGTTCAAAATATTTGCCTGAGTTTTTTACAAGCACTCCATCTATGTCAAGAAAAATCGTTGCAAATCTTGCTTTGTATGCGTTCCATTCCCTAAGAGTACCCCAGTCTACATAATTTCTAGCCTCTGTGCTAACAAATACTCTGCCTTCTAGAATTAGGTAAAAGATTAAATGGGAGAGATAGAGATTTTTACTGTCTTTTAAGATTTCATAAGCTGCGATGAAATCTTTGGGATCTTTAAAGGTATAACCTCCGCAGCAAAACTCCGAAGATATGATCTGTTTTTCTACAATATTTGTTACAAATCCTTTTTCATTTTTTGAAATGTAGCTTTTGTTTCCTGGATTTACGCTATCCATGTCATGTAAATTAAAAGTGCAGACAGAATTTTGATCAACAATGGGAGTATGAAAATAATTGTCAGAATCTTTAATGAAAAATGAGCCTTCTATGTTTTCAGATTTTAGAGCTTGATAAACTGTTTCTGGCTGGCTGGAAGTTGGTTCTTCTAGAACTACTAGATTAAGCTTTTCAATCAGCCCCTCTTCTTCAAATGCCTTTTTAATTCCGGCTTCGCAATTATATTTCTCAAGATGCTCTTTCAAGACAATCAAGTAGATGTTAGCAAACTTATCTAATTCCAGGCCGCTAATTGCTGATATTACCATTAGCTTACCATCTGGCTGGGTGAGCAACCACTTTGGCCTCATATTGGGAAATCTGCTAGACTTTCCTGCTGCTGGTATGATTAGGTCCATGCTGCCACCATTTCTTTCAATTTTGTCGTCACATGATTTTTAACTATCTGGTTTTTGGCATAAGGAAGAATCCTCAAGTGGTTCATGATCTGGAAAGGCTTGTAATACACATCATAAAAGTCATACTGCTTGAAAAAAGCATGAAGTTTACTGTCTAAATAACTCATTACCATACCATACCTTGTATCATCATGATTTTGGCTACACATTAGCTTGGTCCAATTATACACCGTATCTTGTCGAATTTTTACCATGTCTTGCAAAGGTGTCTCATAAAACGTATCAAGAAAGTCAATCAGGCATATTTTGTCGCTCTTGCTAAACAAGATATTTGAAAACGTTAAGTCTCCGTGGCAAGTTCCTGCTGGAATAGGTTTAACTGGAAGAGACTCAAAGTAAGACCTGATCTTATCGAAATCTAATTCTGAATGGTTGATTTTCTTTTCAACCATCAGGAACTTATCAAGAAAGATATCTTTGTCGAAAAGAGATTCCGAAGAGGTATTGACTTCGTATTCGATGAATCCAGTTATCGTGTCTACAAGGGAATCAAGTTGCTGGACACTGCAATTATCCAGGAAGGTTACTGCGTCATCCCCGTGAAAGAAGCTCATGACAAAGCTATCATCTCCGACTTCGACAACATCGGGTACGCATATATTTTCTAAAGAAGTCAAGTACTTTTTAAACTTCTTCTGCTTTTCAGCTTGGGCCAACAGGCGCTGGTCGTAGCCTGGGCCGGCCGATTTTTTTCTTACAAAAGCCTGCTCTGCTTTGTTAAAAACCCTGATCTCACAGCCTGAATTTCCTTCTATGTTGAACATTGCACGGGGAGCACTTTTGAAAATGCCTATTTGGTTATTTTTAGCAAGTTTAAGTAAAGTACATCTATTGATGTTCCCATGAAGCATCTAATTGCGTCTTGGGGTGTTTCGACGATCGGCTCACCTGCAATATTGAAGCTGGTATTTAGAAGCACGGGTGTTCCTGTGATCTTATGAAAGTGAGAAAGCATACTGTGAAATGGCTGATTTTCCTCTGTTACAGTTTGCATTCTTGCTGTTCCGTCTACGTGAATAACAGCAGGAACTTCTTTCTTGGCTCGATCAGTGCCCTTGGCTACAAAAAGCATAAAGTCAGACTCATCGAATTCAAAAAATTCCAATGCGTGATCTTTTAAAACTATTGGTGCAAAAGGTCGATAAGCTTCTCTAAACTTAACTCTTGCATTGAGCACATCTTTCATTTCTGGCGTCCTAGGATCGACCACAATGCTTCTATGACCTAAGGCTCTTGGGCCAAACTCAGATCCTTCATTAAAGATGGCAATGATTTTTTGATCTGCAACGGTTTGTGCAATATCTTCACCAAGCTCATCGAGGTTATCAAACTTCTCAAAAGAAGCTCCAAGTTCATTTGCTGCTTTAATACAGTCCTCTGTCGTGTAGGGATAGCCAAAGAAATCACTTTTTACACGATCAGACTTTATAGGTGAAACAAAATTACTGTAGAAAAGTGGTGCACCAAGACCGTGACCCCCATCATGACAAGCTGGCGGGGCAAATGTTGATGAGTATATATTATTTCTTCTTATAAGGCCGTTTAAGCAGCTATTAAGTGCTACACCCCCCGTGAGACATAGATTTTCTTCCCCTGTTTCGGAGTTAAGTCTTTTAACATAATGAATCCCTGCTTCTTCGACAGAGTTCTGTGCGGATGCTGCAAGATCTGCATAAAAATTATCCTCAGCATCTTCAAAATCCCATTTTTTCCTACTTTCTCGCTGAGGTATATTTGACTGCCTCAGACCGAAGATGGACGCGTGAGGTTCTACACCCGAATATTGCATCTTTGTTGTATTCTGATACGTTGACACGTACATGTTTTCATCAGGCTTGTGCGTGAGCATTTTTAGCTCTGGGCGTGGTGATCCATACGGTGCTAATCCCATTACCTTGCCTTCACAACCGTCAGATCTCTCTCCAAAAATACGATTTGTAGTATTGCTGTAAACATGGCCCAAGCTATGCGGAACCCGATAGGAAAAAACTCTTTTATATTCGTGATTATCAACATGATAGGCTACTACCACTTCTGGAGGATCGCCACAACCTGCTCCATCATATGAAAGAATATCGCATGATTCATAGCCGGAAAGATTATATGCATATGCAGCGTGTGAAAGCTGGTGATTTACAAAAACTATCTTACCCTTAAATCCTTGTGACTTTATGAACTTAAGAACTTGATTATAGTCCGTCTTAAGATTTCTACTTATGACTTCATCCACGCTGTCAACAACATACATTTCAAGGTGCTTTAGGCTATTATCTCTAGGAAGCATTGGTATCGTTGCAGCATCACAGTCAGCGACAGAAAAATCAAAGCCTCTGAACAGGTATTCTACCCCTAGGGACATAGGGTGCTTTATTAGATCTGTATAGTAGGGATAGTGCTTAATTCTATTCAGCCGCTCCTCCTGAATTGCTCGAAGGGGTATACCGTCTTTCACAAGACCCCATCCACTATGATGGAATGAAGGTAAACCTAGTATCAACATATTTCTTCCTTTTTATTTAGTATTTCAATTTTAACATGTCAGGATTTCTGTTAAAAAAACCATCGTATTCTTTTTGAAGCAAATTCATGAGCCCGTACTTATCATCAAATCCATACTTTCTCTTCATCCACTCCAAGCCTTCCTTCCACATTAGCTCTCTGTGCTTATTATGGGAGTCAGTTTTCATGGCAACATAGTTTTGATCTGTAAGATCATAGTCTTCTTTGTGAGAAGTTTTTGATGTAATCCCAAAAGCCCAGTCTTTAGCGTAGGCACGCATCTTGAGCTCTGTATCTGCAGCATAACACCTAAAATTGGTACCGTCGTACAAAAACTCTTCATACACAGACGGATCTCTTCCTTTTGTCAGATCTTGCAGGCACTCTCTTCGAAACATCCAGCAGATGTGAGGTATGGGAATACTCATCGCTTTGGTCACTTTTTCATTTTTAAATTTAGTAACTCTTTCACCCCAGTTCCATGTTATCGGAGACAGGATGCCCAATCTTGGATTTTCTTCGAATTCTTTTATCAAGATATCGATCACAGGCTCTTCAGCTATTTCAGCATCACCTGTTGCCATCATCACATAGTCATAATTTAGGCCTCGATCTAAAAGCTCTTTCAAGGCATAATTAAAGCCTCGTCCAGTCCTCAGGCCATTGATCCTTGCATCTTCCCAGTTCGCATGAAATGTCTTGTGGCTAGTTAGATTATCATCGTCAGAGCCGCTTTCTACGACGTAGAAGTCTGTTAGATCTCCGTTGTATTTCATTAGATTTTCGGCGAACTTGTTTGTAACTTCAGGTAAGTTTCTCTGGAGTAAGATTGTGCAAGACTTTTTCATTTCTTGTCTCCAGATTTAAGAGTGCCTGGCAAGATATTTCTGTAAGTCCGGGGGTTTCCAAGACCGTGTGCCCTATCAACGAAAAAAGTAATTAGTGACTTATTATCCTGCGTCAATTCATTATTCACACTGGTATCTTTCTCGATCATTTTGAATACTTTCTATAGATTTCTTCAAAGAGATATGGGTCACTATCATCATCTATTGCTTCTGCCTTTGCGCGATTCTTCAAGATAGTGTGAAGGGGCGCGCTTGAGCTTCCCACAGTATCGTTGAAGAATAACTCAAACTCTCTGATTGACATTATTCGTTTGTAGTCTTTAGACCCTATTCCTAACAGGTTCATCATTTCTAAAATAGCTTCTCTTTTTGGTGCAATAGGAAGAAGTGGATACGCTGCCTGTGCGGTTATCGTCTTTTTATTATACTTGTCATCTAGCATGTCATGCATTATAGGAACTTTTTTCATAATTTTTTTAAGACCTAGGCTTTTTGTCTTATCCATCATATACTCGTGATGAAAAAGGCACTTATCGTTGAGCCAGTATTTTTTTACTTCTTCCTCTGTTGCATTTTCTAGCTGGGGATATCCTCCCATCAATTCGAAATTTTCTCTAGAAATTGCACCCCAGTCATCATAAGATTTTTGCTTTACAACAAAGTAATCAGTACCGCTACTTGTTGTCTCCATAGGAAATGTTTGATTGTTTTCTTTTAAAATTCTGTAAACCAGCATTGTCCTAAAAATCAGAGTTCCAATGTCGTCTTTTCCAACTTTTTCTTTTCGATCTTCAAAGATGTCTAATAGCTCACCTACCCAATTTCCCTTGTAAATAAACTGGTGATCGTCTGGTAGGTCGATGAAATAGTCACCCTGGGCTATCTTTCTTACTTGATTTCTTAATTTTCCGAAGTAAGAAAATGCGATCTTCTGATTCTTATCTCTGTTTTCAGTTGATTCAAAACTAAATCCTTTAGACTCGAGAAAACTTAAATAATCATCCTGGCTTTCGTAGACTACTTTTACTTTTCCCTTTAGGGGTTCTAGGCCGGCCACACTATTACTTTCAAGCGCTTTTAAAAATCGAGTGGTTCCATCTGAGGTGTCATGCTCAAGAATTATCCACTCATAATTTTCGTACTTGTTAGCCTCGACAAAACTACGAAGTAAATTATAAAGCATTCGCCACCTGTTATAGGTAACACAGGTAAATGTCACCTTTTGATCATAATTTTTCATATACTCAATTGCTGTTCCCAGATAAATACTTATTAAGGTCTTCAGGTGTCCCTAAGCCGCGCATCTTGTGCACGAAAAAAGGAATTAAAGTCTTGTTGTCCTGAATGAGTTCGTTGTATACCGGACATATGTAGAATTCATTGTTGACACGAATATCTTTCTCAATCATTTGTTTGGCATAGCGAACAAAGTCAGAACCTTTCTTGTAGTAGTAGATGCCGCATGTTGCGATGTCGGAAATAGGATTCTTCTCAGCAACTTCTGTAGCAACTCCTCTTGAATTGACCTTGACAAAACTCCACTTTGGATGGACTGCATTGAAAGTGTAAACCAGCGCATGTATTGATGCGAAACGCCTAAGGGTGTTGAAGTTTTCTTTGCTATACTCGATCACTTGATCAGAGTTGGCTATTAAGAGCTCCTCATCGTTATCAATGTACTTCTCAGCTAACAGCGCAGTGCATGCGGCACCTTCTGTAAGCTCATCTACTACGACAACAGTGCTTCTTCCATTTG